>Ga0316230_1000901_pt1 | contig 35455 bp, 17 predicted proteins | sample TBH18025metaG_FD_206004 | JGI IMG/M metagenome (GOLD analysis project Ga0316230, IMG submission 206004) | Freshwater microbial communities from Trout Bog Lake, Wisconsin, USA - TBH18025 | ecosystem: Environmental > Aquatic > Freshwater > Lake > Hypolimnion/Profundal zone | place: USA: Wisconsin... | reverse complement strand
GAAGACGCCGGCAGCGGCACCCTTGCAGTGTCCGACCTGAGCCCCGTTCGCCCTGGAGGCGTCCTTGGGTCCAAAGCCGACCTGGATGGCGGAGTAGCCATCCTTTACTACGCTCTTCTTCTGGAGAACGACACAAGGCCCGGCCTCAACAACGGTGACGGGAATACGTCTTCCGTCATCGGCAAATATCTGGGTCATGCCCAGCTTTTTCCCAATCAATCCCTTATTCATGGTTGACTTCCCTATCCTTAAGTTCTTAAAGCTTGATCTCGACGTCCACACCGGCGGAGAGGTCGAGTTTCATCAGCGCGTCCACGGTCTGCTGGGTCGGCTCGAGGATGTCGATCAGTCTCTTGTGAGTCCTGATCTCAAACTGCTCGCGCGACTTCTTGTCGACGTGGGGTCCACGAAGCACGCAGTACTTGTTGATGACGGTCGGCAGCGGGATCGGTCCGGCAACGCGGGCCCCGGTCCTTTTCGCGGTATCGACGATCTCGCCAACGGAAGTGTCGAGCAATTTGTGGTCGTATGCTTTCAAACGGATTCTGATTTTTTGACTAGGCATCTCTTCCTCGTGATGGATCAGTTTCAGTTTACCGCTGACGCTTCCGGCAGCCGTGCCCAAGGCACCTGCTGCCGGAAGTGTCGGAGGAAAACCGTTTTTTTAGGCGATGATTGAAGCGACGACGCCTGCGCCGACGGTGCGGCCGCCTTCGCGGATTGCGAAGCGGAGACCCTCGTCCATGGCGATCGGGGTGATCAGGTTAACGGTCACGGAGACGTTGTCGCCAGGCATGACCATCTCGGTGCCGGGCTCCAGGTCCACGATGCCGGTCACGTCCGTCGTTCTGAAGTAGAACTGCGGGCGGTAGCCGTTGAAGAACGGGGTGTGGCGGCCGCCTTCCTCCTTGGAGAGGATGTAGGCTTCGGCCTTGAACTTGGTGTGCGGGGTGATGGACCCCGGCTTGGCCAGAACCTGGCCGCGCTCGATGTCCTCACGCTTCACGCCGCGCAGCAAAGCGCCGATGTTGTCGCCTGCGCGACCTTCGTCCAGGAGCTTCCTGAACATCTCGACGCCGGTGACGGTCGTCTTGGCGGTTGCCTTCATGCCGACGATCTCGACTTCCTCGCCGACCTTGATGATCCCCCTCTCGACGCGGCCGGTTGCGACGGTGCCGCGGCCGGAGATCGAGAAGACGTCTTCTACGGGCATCAGGAACGGCTTGTCGATGGCGCGGACCGGATCAGGGATGTAGGAGTCGACGGCGTCCATCAGCTTCTGGATGCAGTCTTCGCCCAGCTCGCCCTTCTCGCCTTCCAGGGCCTTGAGCGCCGAACCCTTGATGATGGGGACGTCGTCGCCGGGGAAGTCGTAGGAGGAAAGCAGCTCGCGCACTTCCAGCTCGACCAGCTCCAGGAGCTCCTCGTCGTCCACCATGTCGGCCTTGTTCAGGAACACGACGATGTAGGGGACGCCGACCTGACGGGCCAGCAGGATGTGCTCGCGGGTCTGGGGCATCGGGCCGTCGGCCGCGGAAACCACCAGGATCGCGCCGTCCATCTGCGCTGCGCCGGTGATCATGTTCTTGACGTAGTCGGCGTGGCCCGGGCAGTCGACGTGGGCGTAGTGACGCTTGTCGGTCTCGTACTCCACGTGGGCGGTCGCGATGGTGATGCCGCGCTCGCGCTCTTCCGGGGCGTTGTCGATCTGGTCGAACGCCTTGTATATTGCCTGCCCCTTGCCTGCCAGAACCTTCGTGATGGCGGCGGTCAGGGTGGTTTTGCCGTGGTCGACGTGACCGATGGTCCCGACGTTCACGTGAGTTTTGTTTCTTTCAAATTTAGCTTTTGCCATTCCGGAATCCTCCTCGATAGGGATTAAATTTAAGCCTTAACCTTTTGCGTTAGCCTTTAACCTTTGCGACTATTTCCTCAGCGACGGACTTCGGCACCGGCTCATAGTGGTCAAAGGTCATGGAGTAGGTCGCGCGCCCCTGGGTTGCGGAGCGAAGGTCGGTAGAGTAACCGAACATCTGCGCCAGCGGCACCATGGAGGTCACCACCTGCGCTCCGGCGCGCCCTTCCATACCCATGATGCGGCCACGGCGCGAGTTGAGGTCGCCGATGACGTCGCCCATGTAATCCTCAGGCACCACTACTTCAACTGACATGATCGGTTCAAGGATGATGGGGCTCGCCTTCTGGCACCCTTCCTTGAAGCCCATGGATCCAGCAATTTTAAACGCCATTTCGGAGGAGTCAACCTCGTGGTAGGAACCGTCGATCAGGGTGACCTTGATGTCGACTACCGGGTAACCTGCCATGACGCCAGAATCGAGTGCTTCCTTGATACCCTTGTCGACCGCGGGGATGTACTCGCGGGGCACCACGCCGCCCTTGATGGCGTCGACGAATTCGTAACCCTTGCCAGCCTCCTGCGGCTCGATCTCGAGCCAGACGTGACCGAACTGGCCGCGTCCGCCGGACTGGCGCACGAACTTCCCTTCGCTCTTGACCTTCTTGGAGATGGTCTCGCGGTAAGCAACCTGCGGCTTGCCGACGTTCGCATCGACCTTGAACTCGCGGAACAGACGGTCCACGATGATCTCCAAGTGCAGCTCGCCCATCCCTGAGATGATGGTCTGGCCGGTTTCCTCGTCGGTCTTGACCCGGAAGGAGGGGTCCTCGCTGGCGAGCTTGGAGAGCGAGATGCCGAGTTTTTCCTGGTCGGCCTTGGTCTTCGGCTCGATGGCGATGGAGATGACCGGTTCGGGGAACTCGATCGATTCCAGGATGACCGCGTGGTCCTCGACGCACAGGGTATCGCCGGTCGTGGTGTACTTGAGGCCGACGGCGGCGGCGATGTCGCCGGCGTAGACTTCCTTGATTTCTTCACGCTTGTTGGCGTGCATTTTGAGTATGCGGCCGATCCTCTCGCGCTTGCCCTTGGTCGAGTTGTAGACGTAGGAGCCGGAGTTGAGGACGCCGGAGTAGACCCTGAAGAAGCAGAGCTGGCCTACGAACGGGTCGGTCATGATCTTGAACGCCAGGGCGGAGAACGGCTCGGCATCGGAAGCGTGGCGCTCGATCGGGGCCTCGGTGTTGGCGTCGATACCCTGGATGGCGGGGATATCGGTCGGGGCCGGCATGTAGTCGAGAACCGCGTCCAGCAGGTTCTGCACCCCCTTGTTCTTGAAGGAGGAGCCGCAGATAACCGGGCAGATCTTGATGTCGAGCGTGCACTGGCGGATCGCGTTCTTGATCTCCGCCTTGGTGAGCTCTTCGCCGCCAAGGTACTTCTCCATCAGCGCGTCGTCGTGGCTGGAGATCTCTTCGATCAGGGCGTCACGGTATTCCTGCGCCTGCTCCTTGAGCTCCTCCGGAATCTCGATGACGTCGTACAGGGCGCCCATCGACTCGTCGTTCCAGACGATGCCGACCATTTCGACCAGGTCGACAACACCCTTGAAGTGCTCCTCCGATCCGATCGGAATCTGCAGAGGGACCGGGTTCGCCTTGAGACGATCCTTGATCATGGCGATGCCGCGGAAGAAGTCGGCGCCGACACGGTCCATCTTATTGACAAAGGCAAGACGCGGCACGTGGTACTTGTCGGCCTGACGCCAAACCGTCTCAGACTGGGGCTCAACGCCGCCTACCGAGCAGAACACTGCGACGGCGCCGTCGAGGACGCGCAGCGAGCGCTCAACCTCGATGGTGAAGTCGACGTGGCCCGGGGTGTCGATGATGTTGATGCGGTGATCTTTCCAGTGACAGGTGGTTGCCGCGGAGGTGATGGTGATGCCACGCTCCTGCTCCTGCTCCATCCAGTCCATGGTCGCGGTGCCGTCGTGCACCTCGCCGATCTTGTGGGAAACACCGGTGTAGTAAAGAATACGCTCGGTGGTGGTGGTCTTCCCTGCATCTATATGAGCCATTATCCCGATGTTTCGGGTCATTTCCAACGAAACCTGACGTGCCACTTCTGGAACCTCCGAGTTACAATGAAGCCTTGGTAAAGACTACCCTGGAAAACCTACCAGCGGTAGTGAGCAAAGGCCCTGTTGGCCTCTGCCATCTTGTGGGTATCCTCGCGCTTCTTGACCGCGGAACCGCGGTTGTTGTAAGCGTCCAGGATTTCGCCGGCGAGCTTGTCGGTGACCGTCTTCTCGCTTCTGGAGTTCGAGTACTTCACCAGCCAGCGCATGGCCAGCGAGACGCGGCGCTCGGGACGGACTTCGACCGGGACCTGGTAGGTCGAGCCGCCGACCCTGCGCGACTTGACTTCCAGCATCGGCTTGATGTTGTCCAGACACTTCTTGAGGACCTTGACCGGCTCTTCGGACGCCTTGGCTGCGGCGATCTCGAGCGCACCGTACAGGGCCTTCTCGGCGGTGCTCTTCTTGCCGTCCAGCATGATTATATTGATCAGCTTAGCAACAACCCGATCCCCGTACTTGGGGTCCGGAAGAATCACCCTCTTGGCTACTTCTCTTCTTCTAGGCATGGAAAACCTCTCACTTTAATCGTTTACTTGGGTCTCTTGGCACCGTACTTGGAACGACTCTTCATGCGACCTTTGACGCCGACGGAGTCGAGCGTGCCACGGACGATGTGGTAACGCACACCCGGAAGGTCCTTGACCCTGCCGCCCCTGATCAGGACGACGGAGTGCTCCTGGAGGTTGTGACCAACGCCCGGAATGTAGGAAGTTACCTCGACGCCGTTGGTGAGCCGCACCCTGGCCACTTTACGCAGCGCGGAGTTCGGTTTCTTCGGAGTTGTGGTGTAAACCCTGGTGCAAACGCCCCGTTTCTGCGGGCAGCTCCTGAGTGCCGGAGCGGTGGACTTCTCACCTTTAGACTCCCGACCATGACGAATAAGCTGATTAATAGTTGGCATACAAACCCTCTCGTACGGTACTTCCAGACCAGGTAGACTCCCTGCGGAAGCGACAAAGATAACAAAACGCTGACACGTTTGTCAAGAATTATTTAAGACTTCGCGAATTTATTTTTTCGTTGGGCGCAAAACAACCGCTACTCTCTGCCCATTCAAGGACCCACCCCTTCACCTCCCAATGACGGAAAGCTATCGCAACTTACGTCCACCTCTGTCAGGAGGCGGTTAGGCGGGATGGGGAAACCCCATCCCGCCCGGCTTCAGTTGCAACCCTCCCCGGAAGGGGAGGCGGGGTGCAGATTAGCGGAAAAACACTGCACCAGATTGTAGGTAACAGCCGCGCTTGGCGGCTTATGCTTCTTCGACCTCGTCGATCGGCTCGAACTCTTCGACACGCTCGACAGGTTCCGGTATGATAACCGGCTCTTCAGCGATCATGCGGAGGTTGCGATACAGTGCCAGTCCCGTACCAGCCGGGATCAGACGGCCCATGATCACGTTCTCCTTGAGGCCGCGAAGACTGTCGACTTTACCTTCGATTGAAGCCTGTGTCAAGACTTTTGTCGTCTCCTGGAACGATGCGGCGGAAATAAACGACTCGGTGGAGAGCGACGCCTTGGTGATGCCCAACAGCAGCGATTCTGCAGTGGCCGGACGCCCGCCCTTCTCCATTGCCTTCTCGTTCTCTTCCTCGAAGACGTAGCGCTCGATCTGGTCGTCGATCAGCAAGGTAGTGTCGCCCACTTCCTTCACCCTGACACGGCGCAGCATCTGACGCACGATGGTCTCGATGTGCTTGTCGTTGATCTTGACGCCCTGCAGGCGGTAGACCTCCTGCACCTCGTCGACCAGGTACTTAGCAAGCTCCTTCTGACCCAGGACGCGCAGGATGTCGTGCGGGTTGGAGGAGCCGTCCATCAGCGCCTCGCCGGCACGCACGTGGTCGCCCTCGTGTACGCTGATGTGCTTCCCCTTGGGTATCAGGTACTCTTTGGGCTCGCCCATCTCGGGGGTGACGATGACCTTCCTCTTCCCTTTGGCGTCCTTGCCGAAGGCGACCACGCCGTCGATCTCGGTGATGACCGCGAAGTCCTTCGGCTTTCTCGCCTCGAAGAGCTCGGCGACACGCGGCAGACCGCCGGTGATGTCCTTGGTCTTGGTGGTCTCGCGCGGGATCTTGGCGATGACATCGCCCGCCTTGACGACGGTGTCCTCGATCACGTTGATGTTGGAGCCGACCGGCAGATAGTAGCGAGCCAGCAGGCTCTCCCCGATCTTGGCGGTCTTGCCGCTTTCGTCCTTGATGGTGATGCGCGGGCGCTTGTCGGCGTCGCGCGACTCGATGATGACCTTTCTGGAGAGGCCGGTAACTTCGTCGACCTGCTCCTCCATGGTGATACCTTCGATGATATCCCCGAACTTCAGCTTGCCGGAGATCTCCGTCAGGATCGGCATGGTGTACGGGTCCCATTCAGCCATGACCTGCCCTGCCACGATCTTCTCGTCCGGGCTCACCTTGATCTTGGCGCCGTAGACGACCGAGTACTTCTCGCGCTCGCGCCCCGTCTCGTCGATGACCGCCAGTTCGCCGTTACGGTTCATGACGATGTGGTGCCCTTCGGAGTTGGTGACGTAGTTGATGTTGATGAACTTGGCGCGACCCTCGTTTCTCGACTCCAGAGAAGTCTGCTCGGCGCGTCTCGATGCGGTACCACCGATGTGGAAGGTACGCATGGTGAGCTGGGTGCCCGGCTCGCCGATGGACTGGGCGGCGATGACGCCGACCGCCTCGCCGCGGTTCACCAGGTGGCCGCGTGCCAGGTCGCGGCCGTAGCACTTGGCGCAGATGCCGCGGCGGCTCTCACAGGTGAGCACCGAGCGGATCTTGACCTTCTCGAGGCCGGCTGCCTCGATGCGTGCCACCAGGGTCTCGTCGATCTCCTCGTTGGCCGGAACCAGCACGTCGCCGGTGACCGGGTCAAGGATGTCGTCCAGGGCCACACGGCCAAGGATTCGGTCGCCGATATGCTCGATAATCTCGCCCCCCTCGGTGAGGGAGGAGACCGTCAGGCCGTCGATGGTGCCGCAGTCCTTCTCGGTGATGATGGCGTCCTGCGCCACGTCGACCAGACGGCGGGTGAGGTAACCGGAGTTCGCCGTCTTGAGCGCGGTATCCGCCAGACCCTTACGTGCGCCGTGGGTCGAGATGAAGTACTGCAAAACGGTCAGACCTTCGCGGAAGTTTGCGGTGATGGGCGTTTCGATGATCTCGCCGGAAGGCTTGGCCATCAATCCACGCATACCGGCCAGCTGGCGGATCTGCTGTGCGGAACCTCGGGAACCGGAGTCGGCCATCATGTGAATGGCATTGAAGGAAGAAACCTTCACTTCATTTCCGTCGGGGCCTACGATGGTGTCACGCGACAGGTTGTCGAGCATCTCCTTGGCGATTTCCTCCGTGGATTTCGCCCAGATGTCGATGACCTTGTTGTAGCGCTCGCCGTCGGTGATGAGTCCCTCGGTGTACTGGTTCTGGATCTCCTGCACCTCTTCGGTGGCACGCCCGATGATGGCGCCCTTCCCCTCGGGGATGACCATGTCGTTGATGGAGATGGAGATGCCGGCCTTCGCCGCGTAGCTGAAACCGATCGCCTTAAGCTTGTCGGCCAGGATGACCGTTTCCTTGTTGCCGGCCAGACGGTAGCAGACGTCGACCAGGTTGGAAAGCTCCTTCTTGGTCATGACCTTGTTGATGGTGGAGAAGGGAACCTGGTCCGGCAGGATGTCGCGCAACAGCACGCGCCCTGTCGTCGTCTCCACGATGGCGGGCTTTTCGTCGGCCTCGAGGTTCTTCAGCCTGACCTTGATGCGCGCCTGCAGGTGGACCTCACCCGCGTCCATGGCGATGCGTACCTCGTCGGGTGAGGAGAAGATCTTCCCTTCGCCCAGGGCAAAGTACTTGTCGCGCGTCATGTAGTAGATACCGAGAACCATGTCCTGCGAAGGCACGATGATCGGCTTGCCGTGTGCAGGAGAGAGGATGTTGTTGGTACTCATCATGAGCACCCGGGTCTCAACCTGGCTCTCGACGGAGAGCGGCAAGTGAACAGCCATCTGGTCACCGTCGAAGTCGGCGTTGAACGCGGTACAGACCAGCGGGTGGAGCTGGATCGCCTTCCCTTCGATCAGCACCGGCTCGAATGCCTGGATGCCGAGTCTGTGCAGGGTCGGAGCGCGGTTCAGCATGACCGGGTGCTCCTTGATGACCTCCTCGAGGACGTCCCAGACCTCCGGCTTCTCCTTCTCGACCATCTTCTTGGCACTCTTGATGGTGGTGACGAAACCACGCTCCTCGAGTTTGTTGTAGATGAACGGCTTGAAGAGCTCCAGCGCCATCTTCTTGGGGAGGCCGCACTGGTGCAGGCGCAGTTCCGGACCGACGACGATGACCGAACGGCCGGAGTAGTCGACGCGCTTGCCGAGCAGGTTCTGGCGGAAACGGCCGCTTTTGCCTTTCAGCATGTCGGAGAGAGACTTGAGCGGACGCTTGTTGGGGCCGGCGATGGCACGGCCGCGGCGGCCGTTGTCGAAGAGGGCGTCGACCGCTTCCTGCAGCATCCGCTTCTCGTTGCGGATGATGACCTCGGGAGCCTGCAGCTCCATGAGGCGCTTGAGGCGGTTGTTGCGGTTGATGACGCGGCGGTACAGGTCGTTCAGGTCCGAGGTGGCGAAGCGTCCGCCGTCCAGCGGCACCAGGGGGCGCAGCTCGGGGGGGAGCACCGGGATGCACTCGAGGATCATCCACTCGGGCTTGTTGCCGGAGTTCTTGAAGGCCTCGATGACCTTCAGGCGCTTGGCGGTCTTCTTCCTTTTGGCCTCGGAGGTTGCTTCCTGCATCTCGACCCTGAGGGTCTCCGAAAGCGAGTCCAGATCCATGGATTGCAGGCAAAGCCTGATGGCGGCGGCGCCCATGCCGGCCTCGAAGCCGTAGTTGTGCTCCTCGAGGGCCTTTTGGTACTGGTCCTCGGTGAATACCTGCCCGAAGGGGAACCCGGTGTTCTTCGGGTCGGTGACCACGTAGGCCTCGAAGTAGAGCACCTTCTCCAGGTCCTTCAGGGTGATGTCCATCAGGTTGCCGATCCGGGAAGGGAGCGACTTCAGAAACCAGATGTGGGCCACCGGAGTGGCGAGGTCGATGTGACCCAGACGCTCCCGGCGCACCTTTGAGGGGATGACCTCGACGCCGCACTTTTCGCAGACGATGCCGCGGTGCTTCATCCTCTTGTACTTGCCGCAGTTGCACTCGTAGTCCTTGGTCGGCCCAAAGATCTTGGCGCAGAACAGACCGTCGCGCTCCGGCTTGAAGGTACGGTAGTTGATGGTCTCGGGTTTCTTCACCTCGCCAAACGACCTCTCGCGGATCTTCTCCGGAGAAGAGATGGAGATCTTGATGGAGGAGAAGTGCAGCGGGTCCTTCGGCTTATCGAAAAAATTGAATATATCTTCCAAAATATTTCCTCCTTGTTGGTAGGAGTAACTAAAAATCGGTTAACGGCTGTTCTAAGTTCTACGTTCTACGTTAAACCTTTAAATGCTTAACCGAGAACATAGAACGTCGAACGTAGAACGGTTTCTGCCGGTTCTATTCTTCCTCGCCGCCTTCGAGCAGCTCCACGTCGAGGCCGAGGGACTGCAGTTCCTTGATCAAGACGTTGAACGATTCCGGGAGACCCGGCTCGAGGGTGTGCTTCCCTTTCACGATCGCCTCGTACATCCGGGTCCTGCCCGCCACGTCGTCCGACTTCACGGTGAGGAACTCCTGCAGCGCGTAGGCAGCGCCGTAGGCTTCCATGGCCCAGACCTCCATCTCCCCGAGCCGCTGTCCACCGAACTGCGCCTTGCCGCCCAGCGGCTGCTGGGTGACCAGCGAGTAGGGTCCGATACTCCTGGCGTGGATCTTGTCGTCGACCAAGTGGTGCAGCTTTAGAATGTACATGATCCCCACCGTGACCTTGCACATGAACTTGTCGCCGCTCTTGCCGTCGAAAAGCGTTACCTGGCCAGTGGCGGCAAAGCCCGCATGCGTCAGCATCCCCTGGATCGACTCTTCGCTTGCGCCCTCGAAGACCGGTGAGGCCATCGGGATGCCGCGCTTGAGTCGCTTGGCCACGTTGATGAGTTCCTCGCTCTCCAACGAGTCGAGAAAGCGCGACATGTCGGGGTTGTCGTAGACCCCCTTGAGGAAATTCTTCACCTCGTCGTGCGGGGTGTTCTTGGCGAGGAACTCCTCGACCTTCCAGCCGATACCGCGGGCTGCCCAGCCGAGGTGAATCTCAAGAATCTGCCCCACGTTCATACGGGAAGGAACGCCCAGCGGGTTCAGCACGATCTCGACGGGGCGGCCGTCTTCCATGTACGGCATGTCCTCTTCCGGGAGGATCCTGGAAACGACACCCTTGTTGCCGTGACGACCTGCCATCTTGTCGCCGACCTGCAGTTTACGCTTGATTGCGATGTATACCTTAACCATCTTGATGACGCCCGGGGGGAGGTCGTCGCCCCGGCGCAGCTTCTGCACCTTGTCATCGAAGACGTACTTGATGATGTCGATCTGCTGGTTCAGCGTGGATAGCGTCTGGGCCACCTTCTCGTCGACGGTGTCGTCGTCGGCGATGGAGATCTCGTCCCAGCGGTCCATGGAGAAGGATTTCAGCATCTCCTCCGTGATGACGGCCCCCTTGGCAATCAGCACCCGGCCGTCGCTCCCCTCGATCTTCACCGCTGCGGTGCGACCGACCAGCAGCTTCTTCAGCTTGCCGATGGCCGAGTCCCGGATGATCCGGATCTCGTCCTGCTCGTCCTTCCTAAGGCGCATCTCTTCGGCCTTCTCGATGATCTCGGTACGGGCGTCCTTGTCGGCACCCTTTCTGGAGAAGATCTTGGCGCCGATGACGGTTCCTTCCACACCCGGCGGCACGCGCAGCGAGGTGTCCCGGACGTCCCCTGCCTTCTCGCCGAAGATGGCGCGCAGCAGTTTTTCCTCCGGGGAGAGCTGGGTCTCCCCCTTGGGGGTGATCTTGCCGACCAGGATGTCGCCGGGGCGCACTTCCGCTCCGATCCTGATGATGCCGGACTCGTCCAGGTCCTTCAGGGTTTCCTCGCCCAGGTTCGGGATGTCGGAGGTGATCTCCTCCTTGCCGAGCTTGGTGTCGCGGGCGACCGCCTCGAACTCCTCGATGTGGATCGAGGTGTAGCGGTCATCCTTGACCAGGCGCTCCGAGATGAGGATGGAGTCCTCGTAGTTGTAGCCGCCCCAGGGCATGAAGGCGACCAGCACGTTCTGCCCCAGCGCCAGCTCGCCCATGTCCGTGGAGGGACCGTCGGCGATGATGTCCGCGGCCTTCACGTGGTCGCCGACCTTGACGACCGGGCGCTGGTTGATGCAGGTGTTCTGGTTGCTCCTGGCGAACTTGATCAGGTTGTAGATGTCGACGCCGGTGCCGGTCGCGTCGTACTGGTCCTCGTCGATCTTGATGACGATGCGCGAGGCGTCGACCGATTCGACCACGCCGTTATGGCGGGCGACGGAGGAAACCCCGGAATCGCGCGCCACGACCCGCTCCATGCCGGTTCCCACCAAGGGGGAGTCGGCGCGCAGCAAGGGGACGGCCTGGCGCTGCATGTTGGAACCCATGAGCGCGCGGTTGGCGTCGTCGTTTTCCAGGAACGGAATCAGCGAGGCGGCGACCGAGACCAGCTGCATCGGAGCCACGTCCATCAGCTCCAGCTCGTCGCGTCCCACCAGGACGAACTCGCCGCTCTTCCTGGCGGAGATGTAGTCGGCGGAGAAGCGACCTTTCTCGTCCATCTCGGCGTTGGCCTGGGCGATGGCGTGCCCTTCTTCCTCGAGAGCCGAGAAGAAGCGGACCTCGTCGGTGACGCGTCCCTCCTTGACGATCCGGTAGGGAGTTTCCACGAAGCCGTGATCGTTGATCCGGGCGTAGGTGGAGAGCGAGGCGATCAGACCGATGTTGGGACCTTCGGGAGTCTCGATCGGGCAGACGCGGCCGTAGTGAGTCGGATGTACGTCGCGGACTTCGAAACCGGCGCGCTCGCGGGTAAGACCCCCGGGTCCCAGTGCCGACAGGCGGCGCTTGTGGGTAACCTCGGAAAGCGGGTTGGTCTGGTCCATGAACTGCGACAGCTGCGAGGAACCGAAGAACTCCTTGACGACGGCGGAGACCGGCTTGGAGTTGATCAGGTCGTGCGGCATCAGGTTTTCGACTTCCTGCAGGCTCATGCGCTCCTTGATGGCGCGCTCCATCCTGACCAGGCCGATGCGGTACTGGTTTTCCAGCAGCTCGCCGACGGCGCGCACCCGGCGGTTGCCGAGGTGGTCGATGTCGTCGATGTTCCCCTTGCCGTTCTTGAGCTCGATCAGGTAGCGCACCACCTCGAGGACGTCCTCGCGGGTGAGCGTCATGCAGTCGAGCGGCACGTCGACGCCCAGCTTGTAGTTCAGCTTGAGGCGGCCCACGGCGGAGAGGTCGTAGCGCTCGGCGTTGAAGAACAGGTTGTCGAAGAGCACCAGCGCGCTCTTCAGGGTCGGCGGATCGCCCGGACGCAGGCGCCGGTAGATCTCGATGAGCGCCTCGTCGGTGGAGCCGATCTTGTCGATCAGGATGGTGTCCCTGAGGCTCGAGGTGACGTGCAGGTTGTCGATGAACAGCACGTGGAAGACCGTGATCCCCTTCTGCGCGATCTCCTCGATCTTCGCCAGGGTCAGCTCCTCGTTGCACTCGGCCAGGATCTCGCCGGTCGCGGGGTCGTAGATGTCGTGCGAGGCGACCTTGCCCACCACCTCTTCCTCGGTGATTGGAATCTCCTTGATGTCGTGCTCGGCCATCTTCCTGAGGGCGGCCTTGGTGAACTTGCGGTTCGACTTGAGGATCACCTCGCCGGTCGCCGGGTTCACGATGTCGGCCACCGCCTTCTGGTTGGTGAGCAGCTCAGGATCGGCAAGCTTGGTCATGACCGTCTTCTCGCCGGTCACCGCGACCCTGATCTCCTCGGACTTGTAGAAGTAGTTGATCAGCGCGTCGTTGGAGTAGCCCAGGCCCTTCAGAAGGACCGTCGCCGGCATCTTGCGCCGTCTATCTATGCGGACATAAAGGATGTCTTTATGGTCAAATTCAAAATCAAGCCACGAACCGCGATACGGGATGACGCGGGCAGAGTAGAGCACCTTGCCGCTTGAGTGGGTCTTTCCCTTGTCGTGGTCGTAGAACACGCCCGGCGAGCGGTGCAGCTGGCTTACGATGACGCGCTCGGTGCCGTTTATGATAAAGGTCCCGTTATCGGTCATCAGCGGGATCTCGCCGAAATAGACCTCCTGTTCCTTGATGTCACGGATCGATCGGGCACCGGGTTCCTTGGTGACGTCCCAGACAACCAGCCTCACCTTCACCTTCATCGGGGCCGCAAAGGTCATCCCGCGCTGGTGGCACTCTTCCACGTCGTACTTCGGCGCGCCAAGCGAGTAGGAAACGTACTCGAGAGAAGCGGTGTCGCTGAAGTCCTTTATCGGAAAGACGCTTCTGAACACGGCCTCCAGGCCTGAGTTCTTGCGAGCGTCTACGGGTGTGTCGAGTTGGAGGAATCTCTTGTAGGAATTCTTCTGGATGTCGATGAGGTTCGGTATATCGATGATCTTGTGGATCTTGGCGAAGTTCTTGCGCAACAGGGGGTTATTCGCGATTGAATAAGCCATATCTTCTCCTTTGGTGAACGCCTTGGAAGACCTTCACCCCCTTGGAAATTCCTGCTAGTGGTGCGGGCGGCGCAGGTGGGTGAAGCGGCCTCAAACTAAAATAGAACAGCCAAGGCCGCAAAGAGCGACCTTGGCTTGGATAAAGATCAGTGCCGTACTACTTATTTAACGTCAACTTCTGCGCCTGCTTCAACCAGCTGCTTCTTGGCTTCGTCGGCTTCTGCCTTGGAGACGGCGGTCTTGACCGGCTGCGGTGCGCCGTCGACCAGGTCCTTAGCTTCCTTGAGGCCGAGGCTGGTCAGCGCGCGGACAACCTTGATGACGGCGATCTTGTTGGCGCCGCAGGACTTCAGGATGACGTCGAATTCGGTCTGCTCTTCAGCAGCTTCAGCGGCAACGGCCGGGCCGGCAGCAGCAACGGCAACGGGGGCAGCAGCGGACACGCCGAACTTCTCTTCCAGTTCCTTAACCAGGTTAGCAAGTTCCAGAACGGTCATGTTTTCGATGAAGCTGATTACTTCTTCCTTGGTGATAGCCATTTCTTATTCCTCCAGAGAATATGTTAGATAGTTGTGTCGAGTTGAGATGGAATTCAGTTGCCTTCTTTTTGCACCCTGATAGCGTCCAAGGCACGCACGAAGCCACCCGGGACGGCCGCCAGCACGCGCACGAAGTTGCTCGCCGGTGCCATCATGCTGCCCAGCATGCGGGCCAACAGCACTTCGCGGCTCGGCAGGTCAGCCAGGGCCTGGATGTCGTTCACGTCGATGGTCTTGCCGGTGAGCACGCCAGCCTTCAGCTTGAAGGGTATCGTCGCGTCCTTGTTGAACTTGGACAGCACCTTGGCAGCCGCGACGGGATCGTCGTAGCTGAGGGCGATCGCGGTGGGACCCTTGTAGAAGGGGTTCAGACCTTCTTTGTCGGTGCCCTTGGACGCAATCTCAAGCAGCGTGTTCTTGACTACCTTGTACTCGACGTTCGCCTTGCGAAGCTCGTTTCTGAGTTCAGTGGCCTGGTGTACACTCATGCCGCGGAAATCAGCGGCAAAAATGGCCTGGGCCCTCAGGAGCTTGTCGTGCATCACGGCAACAAGTTCTTGTTTGTTTTCCTTATTCAAGCGCCTTCCTCCTTTCTTTTGGTATACGGGTACGGAACCCCGCCAAAGTCAGGAAGTTGCGGAAAATCCATCTCCGACAACGTATCCCCCAAGTCTCGGTTGGCCACCCTGCGGTGATTAAGCGGCGTCGACTCTCATCTGTCCCGGCCGCGCCTACTGTCTCTGACTTTGGCTTTTGAAGCTTTATTTCAAGATCGCAGCAATTTCTGCCAGATCGATGGTGACGCCCGGGCCCATGGTGGAGGAGACACAGACCTTCTTCATGTAGGTACCCTTGGCTGCCGAAGGCTTCGCCTTCTGGAGCGCCTCGACGAGAGCGACGATGTTCTGGCGCAGGGTCTCGGCGGGGAAGGAGACCTTGCCGACCGGAGCGTGCACGATGCCGGCCTTCTCGACGCGGAACTCGACCTTGCCGGACTTGGACTCCTTGACGGCGCGGGCCAGGTCGAAGGTGACGGTACCGACCTTCGGGTTCGGCATCAGACCGCGGGGTCCCAGGAGCTTGCCGATCTTGCCGACCACGCCCATCATGTCAGGGGTCGCTATGGCGGTATCGAACTCGAACCAGCCGCCCTGGATCTTGGCGACCAGGTCGTCAGCGCCGACGAAATCGGCACCGGCCTCACGGGCTTCCCTTTCCTTCTCGCCCTTGGCGAAGACCAGGACGCGGACGTCCTTGCCCAGGCCGTTGGGGAGCACGACCGCGCCGCGCACCATCTGGTCCGCATGGCGGGGATCGACGCCCAGCTTCACGACGACGTCGACGGTCTCGTCGAACTTCGCGAATGCGGCGCTTTTCACCAGCTCGAGGCCGTCGGTGAGGGGATAGCTTTTGGTCCTATCTACCTTCGCGGCAGCTTCTTTAAGCTTTTTTGTCGTTGCCATTTCTATTAACCCTCTCTTTAACTTAAGCTATCTCGACGCCCATGCTGCGCGCGGTTCCCTCGATGGTCTTCATGGCCGCCTCTATGCTCGCGGCATTGAGGTCAGGCATTTTCTTGGTGGCGATCTCGCGCACCTGCTCCTTGGTCAGCTTGCCGACCTTGGTCTTGTTGGGGACCGCGGAGCCGCTGGTGATGCCGAGCGCCTTCAGGATCAGGGTCGGGGCCGGCGGGGTCTTGGTGATGAAGGTGAAGGAGCGGTCCGCGAACACGGTGATGACCACCGGGGTTACCGTGCCGACTTCGTCGCCCGCGGTCTTCGCGTTGAACGCCTTGCAGAATTCCATGATGTTGACGCCGTGCTGACCGAGCGCGGGGCCGATCGGAGGAGAAGGATTAGCCTTCCCTGCGGGGACCTGCAGCTTGATATATCCGGTTATCTTTTTGGCCATTTTCCTACTCCTTTGAGCGTTCCTGAGACTGCTATACGTATCGGTACGGGCGGGTCGCCCCTACTGCTTTTCTACCTGCATGAATTCCAGCTCGACAGGCGTGGCGCGTCCGAAGATGCTGACCATGACCCGGAGCTTTCCCTTGTCGGGCTTCACGTCCTCCACCACGCCGGAGAAGTTGAGGAAGGGGCCGTCGATGACGCGCACCGTCTCGCCCACCTCGAAGAGCACCTTGGGGCGGGGCTTCTCGGCACCCTCCTCCATCCTCTTGGTGATCTTGGCGACCTCGTCGTCGGGAATCGGAAACGGGTTGTTGCCTCCGACGAAACCGGTCACCTTTGCGGTCTCCTTGACCACGTGCCAGCTGTCGTCGTTGAGTTCCATGTTGACCAGGATGTAGCCGGGAAAAAATTTTCGTGAGGAGGTCTTCTTCTCACCCTTCTTCAGTTCGACGACGGTTTCGCACGGGATCAGGATCTCGCCGAAGAACTCCTCCATTTCGAGTTGCTTGATGCGCTCCGCAAGGGAGAGCCGCACCTTGTTCTCGAAACCGGAGTAGGTGTGTACGCCGTACCATTTATGTGCCATTTGTCAGTCCTCTAGCGGAGTATCGACCTGATGAGCTTTGCAAGGACAACGTCGCAGGCGCCAAGATAAAAAGAGATGAGAATGATAATGACAACGACAACCTGGGCTGTGGAAAAGGTCTCCTTGCGGGTCGGCCAGGTCACCTTGGCTAGCTCCGCCTGTACTTCCTCAATGAAATTCTTGGTTTTCGCGAGCACGTGTGACACCCCACTTAGACAGAACGATTGAAATAAAATTGGCAGGCCAGGTAGGATTCGAACCTACAACACCCGGTTTTGGAGACCGGTGCTCTAGCCGTTAGAGCTACTGGCCTGCGGCGGGGGCTCCACGCCAGTCGCGTGGAACCCCAAAGCATCAAACTATTTCGTTTCCTTGTGAGGAGTATGCTTGCGGCAGAAACGGCAGTACTTGCTGAACTCCAGTTTCTGGGGAGTGGTCTTCTTGTTCTTGGTCGTGGTATAGTTACGCTGCTTGCATTCGGTGCAGCCCAGTGTGATGATGTCTCTCGCCATGTCGTAAGTCCTTTTAGTACGGTTTCTGTGTTCCGCGGGTACTTCTGTCTCTTTGCAGCCAGCTCAAAACACCGAACCCGATACGTTCTCTATGCGATGATGGAGGCGACGACGCCTGCACCGACGGTGCGGCCGCCTTCGCGGATTGCGAAACGGAGGCCCTCGTCCATCGCGATCGGGGTGATCAGGTTGACGGTGACGGAGACGTTGTCGCCAGGCATGACCATCTCGGTGCCGGGCTCCAGGTCCACGATGCCGGTCACGTCCGTCGTTCTGAAGTAGAACTGCGGGCGGTAGCCGTTGAAGAACGGGGTGTGGCGGCCGCCTTCCTCTTTGGAGAGGATGTAGGCTTCGGCCTTGAACTTGGTGTGCGGGGTGATGGAGCCCGGCTTGGCCAGAACCTGGCCGCGCTCGATGTCCTCACGCTTCACGCCGCGCAGCAGAGCGCCGATGTTGTCGCCTGCGCGACCTTCGTCCAGGAGTTTCCTGAACATCTCGACGCCGGTGACGGTCGTCTTGGCGGTTGCCTTCATGCCGACGATCTCGACTTCCTCGCCGACCTTGATGATCCCCCTCTCGACGCGGCCGGTTGCGACGGTGCCGCGGCCGGAGATCGAGAAGACGTCTTCTACGGGCATCAGGAACGGCTTGTCGATGGCGCGGACCGGATCAGGGATGTAGGAGTCGACGGCGTCCATCAGCTTCTGGATGCAGTCTTCGCCCAGCTCGCCCTTCTCGCCTTCCAGGGCCTTGAGCGCCGAACCCTTGATGATGGGGACGTCGTCGCCGGGGAAGTCGTAGGAGGAAAGCAGCTCGCGCACTTCCAGCTCGACCAGCTCCAGGAGCTCCTCGTCGTCCACCATGTCGGCCTTGTTCAGGAACACGACGATGTAGGGGACGCCGACCTGACGGGCCAGCAGGATGTGCTCGCGGGTCTGGGGCATCGGGCCGTCGGCCGCGGAAACCACCAGGATCGCGCCGTCCATCTGCGCTGCGCCGGTGATCATGTTCTTGACGTAGTCGGCGTGGCCCGGGCAGTCGACGTGGGCGTAGTGACGCTTGTCGGTCTCGTACTCCACGTGGGCGGTCGCGATGGTGATGCCGCGCTCGCGCTCTTCCGGGGCGTTGTCGATCTGGTCGAACGCCTTGTATATTGCCTGCCCCTTGCCTGCCAGAACCTTCGTGATGGCGGCGGTCAGGGTGGTTTTGCCGTGGTCGACGTGACCGATGGTCCCGACGTTCACGTGAGTTTTGTTTCTTTCAAATTTAGCTTTTGCCATTCCGGAATCCTCCTCGATAGGGATTAAATTTAAGCCTTAACCTTTTGCGTTAGCCTTTAACCTTTGCGACTATTTCCTCAGCGACGGACTTCGGCACCGGCTCATAGTGGTCAAAGGTCATGGAGTAGGTCGCGCGCCCCTGGGTTGCGGAGCGAAGGTCGGTAGAGTAACCGAACATCTGCGCCAGCGGCACCATGGAGGTCACCACCTGCGCTCCGGCGCGCCCTTCCATACCCATGATGCGGCCACGGCGCGAGTTGAGGTCGCCGATGACGTCGCCCATGTAATCCTCAGGCACCACTACTTCAACTGACATGATCGGTTCAAGGATGATGGGGCTCGCCTTCTGGCACCCTTCCTTGAAGCCCATGGATCCAGCAATTTTAAACGCCATTTCGGAGGAGTCAACCTCGTGGTAGGAACCGTCGATCAGGGTGACCTTGATGTCGACTACCGGGTAACCTGCCATGACGCCAGAATCGAGTGCTTCCTTGATACCCTTGTCGACCGCGGGGATGTACTCGCGGGGCACCACGCCGCCCTTGATGGCGTCGACGAATTCGTAACCCTTGCCAGCCTCCTGCGGCTCGATCTCGAGCCAGACGTGACCGAACTGGCCGCGTCCGCCGGACTGGCGCACGAACTTCCCTTCGCTCTTGACCTTCTTGGAGATGGTCTCGCGGTAAGCAACCTGCGGCTTGCCGACGTTCGCATCGACCTTGAACTCGCGGAACAGACGGTCCACGATGATCTCCAAGTGCAGCTCGCCCATCCCTGAGATGATGGTCTGGCCGGTTTCCTCGTCGGTCTTGACCCGGAAGGAGGGGTCCTCGCTGGCGAGCTTGGAGAGCGAGATGCCGAGTTTTTCCTGGTCGGCCTTGGTCTTCGGCTCGATGGCGATGGAGATGACCGGTTCGGGGAACTCGATCGATTCCAGGATGACCGCGTGGTCCTCGACGCACAGGGTATCGCCGGTCGTGGTGTACTTGAGGCCGACGGCGGCGGCGATGTCGCCGGCGTAGACTTCCTTGATTTCTTCACGCTTGTTGGCGTGCATTTTGAGTATGCGGCCGATCCTCTCGCGCTTGCCCTTGGTCGAGTTGTAGACGTAGGAGCCGGAGTTGAGGACGCCGGAGTAGACCCTGAAGAAGCAGAGCTGGCCTACGAACGGGTCGGTCATGATCTTGAACGCCAGGGCGGAGAACGGCTCGGCATCGGAAGCGTGGCGCTCGATCGGGGCCTCGGTGTTGGCGTCGATACCCTGGATGGCGGGGATATCGGTCGGGGCCGGCATGTAGTCGAGAACCGCGTCCAGCAGGTTCTGCACCCCCTTGTTCTTGAAGGAGGAGCCGCAGATAACCGGGCAGATCTTGATGTCGAGCGTGCACTGGCGGATCGCGTTCTTGATCTCCGCCTTGGTGAGCTCTTCGCCGCCAAGGTACTTCTCCATCAGCGCGTCGTCGTGGCTGGAGATCTCTTCGATCAGGGCGTCACGGTATTCCTGCGCCTGCTCCTTGAGCTCCTCCGGAATCTCGATGACGTCGTACAGGGCGCCCATCGACTCGTCGTTCCAGACGATGCCGACCATTTCGACCAGGTCGACAACACCCTTGAAGTGCTCCTCCGATCCGATCGGAATCTGCAGAGGGACCGGGTTCGCCTTGAGACGATCCTTGATCATGGCGATGCCGCGGAAGAAGTCGGCGCCGACACGGTCCATCTTATTGACAAAGGCAAGACGCGGCACGTGGTACTTGTCGGCCTGACGCCAAACCGTCTCAGACTGGGGCTCAACGCCGCCTACCGAGCAGAACACTGCGACGGCGCCGTCGAGGACGCGCAGCGAGCGCTCAACCTCGATGGTGAAGTCGACGTGGCCCGGGGTGTCGATGATGTTGATGCGGTGATCTTTCCAGTGACAGGTGGTTGCCGCGGAGGTGATGGTGATGCCACGCTCCTGCTCCTGCTCCATCCAGTCCATGGTCGCGGTGCCGTCGTGCACCTCGCCGATCTTGTGGGAAACACCGGTGTAGTAAAGAATACGCTCGGTGGTGGTGGTCTTCCCTGCATCTATATGAGCCATTATCCCGATGTTTCGGGTCATTTCCAACGAAACCTGACGTGCCACTTCTGGAACCTCCGAGTTACAATGAAGCCTTGGTAAAGACTACCCTGGAAAACCTACCAGCGGTAGTGAGCAAAGGCCCTGTTGGCCTCTGCCATCTTGTGGGTATCCTCGCGCTTCTTGACCGCGGAACCGCGGTTGTTGTAAGCGTCCAGGATTTCGCCGGCGAGCTTGTCGGTGACCGTCTTCTCGCTTCTGGAGTTCGAGTACTTCACCAGCCAGCGCATGGCCAGCGAGACGCGGCGCTCGGGACGGACTTCGACCGGGACCTGGTAGGTCGAGCCGCCGACCCTGCGCGACTTGACTTCCAGCATCGGCTTGATGTTGTCCAGACACTTCTTGAGGACCTTGACCGGCTCTTCGGACGCCTTGGCTGCGGCGATCTCGAGCGCACCGTACAGGGCCTTCTCGGCGGTGCTCTTCTTGCCGTCCAGCATGATTATATTGATCAGCTTAGCAACAACCCGATCCCCGTACTTGGGGTCCGGAAGAATCACCCTCTTGGCTACTTCTCTTCTTCTAGGCATGGAAAACCTCTCACTTTAATCGTTTACTTGGGTCTCTTGGCACCGTACTTGGAACGACTCTTCATGCGACCTTTGACGCCGACGGAGTCGAGCGTGCCACGGACGATGTGGTAACGCACACCCGGAAGGTCCTTGACCCTGCCGCCCCTGATCAGGACGACGGAGTGCTCCTGGAGGTTGTGACCAACGCCCGGAATGTAGGAAGTTACCTCGACGCCGTTGGTGAGCCGCACCCTGGCCACTTTACGCAGCGCGGAGTTCGGTTTCTTCGGAGTTGTGGTGTAAACCCTGGTGCAAACGCCCCGTTTCTGCGGGCAGCTCCTGAGTGCCGGAGCGGTGGACTTCTCACCTTTAGACTCCCGACCATGACGAATAAGCTGATTAATAGTTGGCATACAAACCCTCTCGTACGGTACTTCCAGACCAGGTAGACTCCCTGCGGAAGCGACAAAGATAACAAAACGCTGACACGTTTGTCAAGAATTATTTAAGACTTCGCGAATTTATTTTTTCGTTGGGCGCAAAACAACCGCTACTCTCTGCCCATTCAAGGACCCACCCCTTCACCTCCCAATGACGGAAAGCTATCGCAACTTACGTCCACCTCTGTCAGGAGGCGGTTAGGCGGGATGGGGAAACCCCATCCCGCCCGGCTTCAGTTGCAACCCTCCCCGGAAGGGGAGGCGGGGTGCAGATTAGCGGAAAAACACTGCACCAGATTGTAGGTAACAGCCGCGCTTGGCGGCTTATGCTTCTTCGACCTCGTCGATCGGCTCGAACTCTTCGACACGCTCGACAGGTTCCGGTATGATAACCGGCTCTTCAGCGATCATGCGGAGGTTGCGATACAGTGCCAGTCCCGTACCAGCCGGGATCAGACGGCCCATGATCACGTTCTCCTTGAGGCCGCGAAGACTGTCGACTTTACCTTCGATTGAAGCCTGTGTCAAGACTTTTGTCGTCTCCTGGAACGATGCGGCGGAAATAAACGACTCGGTGGAGAGCGACGCCTTGGTGATGCCCAACAGCAGCGATTCTGCAGTGGCCGGACGCCCGCCCTTCTCCATTGCCTTCTCGTTCTCTTCCTCGAAGACGTAGCGCTCGATCTGGTCGTCGATCAGCAAGGTAGTGTCGCCCACTTCCTTCACCCTGACACGGCGCAGCATCTGACGCACGATGGTCTCGATGTGCTTGTCGTTGATCTTGACGCCCTGCAGGCGGTAGACCTCCTGCACCTCGTCGACCAGGTACTTAGCAAGCTCCTTCTGACCCAGGACGCGCAGGATGTCGTGCGGGTTGGAGGAGCCGTCCATCAGCGCCTCGCCGGCACGCACGTGGTCGCCCTCGTGTACGCTGATGTGCTTCCCCTTGGGTATCAGGTACTCTTTGGGCTCGCCCATCTCGGGGGTGACGATGACCTTCCTCTTCCCTTTGGCGTCCTTGCCGAAGGCGACCACGCCGTCGATCTCGGTGATGACCGCGAAGTCCTTCGGCTTTCTCGCCTCGAAGAGCTCGGCGACACGCGGCAGACCGCCGGTGATGTCCTTGGTCTTGGTGGTCTCGCGCGGGATCTTGGCGATGACATCGCCCGCCTTGACGACGGTGTCCTCGATCACGTTGATGTTGGAGCCGACCGGCAGATAGTAGCGAGCCAGCAGGCTCTCCCCGATCTTGGCGGTCTTGCCGCTTTCGTCCTTGATGGTGATGCGCGGGCGCTTGTCGGCGTCGCGCGACTCGATGATGACCTTTCTGGAGAGGCCGGTAACTTCGTCGACCTGCTCCTCCATGGTGATACCTTCGATGATATCCCCGAACTTCAGCTTGCCGGAGATCTCCGTCAGGATCGGCATGGTGTACGGGTCCCATTCAGCCATGACCTGCCCTGCCACGATCTTCTCGTCCGGGCTCACCTTGATCTTGGCGCCGTAGACGACCGAGTACTTCTCGCGCTCGCGCCCCGTCTCGTCGATGACCGCCAGTTCGCCGTTACGGTTCATGACGATGTGGTGCCCTTCGGAGTTGGTGACGTAGTTGATGTTGATGAACTTGGCGCGACCCTCGTTTCTCGACTCCAGAGAAGTCTGCTCGGCGCGTCTCGATGCGGTACCACCGATGTGGAAGGTACGCATGGTGAGCTGGGTGCCCGGCTCGCCGATGGACTGGGCGGCGATGACGCCGACCGCCTCGCCGCGGTTCACCAGGTGGCCGCGTGCCAGGTCGCGGCCGTAGCACTTGGCGCAGATGCCGCGGCGGCTCTCACAGGTGAGCACCGAGCGGATCTTGACCTTCTCGAGGCCGGCGGCCTCGATGCGTGCCACCAGGGTCTCGTCGATCTCCTCGTTGGCCGGAACCAGCACGTCGCCGGTGACCGGGTCGAGGATGTCGTCCAGGGCCACACGGCCCAGGATACGGTCGCCGATGTGCTCGATGATCTCGCCGCCCTCGGTGAGGGAGGAGACCGTCAGGCCGTCGATGGTGCCGCAGTCCTTCTCGGTGATGATGGCGTCCTGTGCCACGTCCACCAGACGGCGGGTGAGGTAACCGGAGTTTGCCGTCTTGAGCGCGGTATCCGCCAGACCCTTACGTGCGCCGTGGGTCGAGATGAAGTACTGCAAAACGGTCAGACCTTCGCGGAAGTTCGCGGTGATGGGCGTTTCGATGATCTCGCCGGAAGGCTTGGCCATCAATCCACGCATACCGGCCAGCTGGCGGATCTGCTGTGCGGAACCTCGGGAACCGGAGTCGGCCATCATGTGGATGGCGTTGAAGGAGGAAACCTTCACTTCGCTTCCGTCGGGACCTACGATGGTGTCACGCGACAGGTTGTCGAGCATTTCCTTGGCAATTTCCTCGGTGGATTTCGCCCAGATGTCGATGACCTTGTTGTAGCGCTCGCCGTCGGTGATGAGACCCTCGGTGTACTGGTTCTGGATCTCCTGGACCTCTTCGGTGGCACGCCCGATGATGGCGCCTTTGCCCTCGGGAATGACCATGTCGTTGATGGATATGGAGATACCGGCCTTCGCCGCGTAGCTGAAACCGATCGACTTCAGCTTGTCGGCGAGGATAACCGTCTCTTTGTTGCCGGCCAGACGGTAGCAAACGTCGACCAGGTTGGAAAGCTCCTTCTTGGTCATGACCTTGTTGATGGTCGAGAAGGGAACCTGGTCCGGCAGGATGTCGCGCAGCAGCACGCGGCCGGTGGTGGTTTCCACGATTGCCGGGGCCTCGTCGGCCTCAAGGTTCTTGAGTCTCACCTTGATGCGCGCCTGCAGATGGACTTCACCCGCGTCCATGGCGATACGTACCTCGTCGGGGGAGGAGAAGATCTTCCCTTCGCCCAGGGCAAAGTACTTGTCGCGCGTCATGTAGTAGATACCGAGAACCATATCCTGCGAAGGCACGATGATCGGCTTGCCGTGTGCCGGAGACAGGATGTTGTTGGTACTCATCATGAGCACCCGGGTCTCCACCTGGCTCTCGACGGAGAGCGGCAAGTGAACGGCCATCTGGTCACCGTCGAAGTCGGCGTTGAACGCGGTACAGACCAGCGGGTGGAGCTGGATAGCCTTTCCTTCGATCAGCACCGGCTCGAAAGCCTGGATGCCGAGTCGGTGCAGGGTCGGAGCGCGGTTCAGCATGACCGGGTGCTCCTTGATGACCTCCTCAAGAACGTCCCAGACCTCCGGCTTCTCTTTTTCCACCATCTTCTTGGCGCTCTTGATGGTGGTGACGAAACCACGCTCTTCGAGCTTGTTGTAGATGAACGGCTTGAAGAGTTCCAGAGCCATTTTCTTCGGCAGACCGCACTGGTGCAGGCGCAGTTCCGGGCCGACGACGATAACCGAACGGCCGGAGTAGTCGACGCGCTTACCGAGCAAGTTCTGGCGGAAACGGCCGCTTTTGCCTTTCAGCATGTCGGAGAGCGACTTGAGCGGACGCTTGTTGGGGCCTGCGATAGCGCGGCCGCGACGGCCGTTGTCAAAGAGTGCGTCAACCGCTTCCTGCAGCATCCGCTTTTCGTTGCGGATAATGACCTCGGGAGCCTGCAGTTCCATGAGACGCTTCAAGCGGTTGTTTCTGTTGATGACGCGGCGATACAGGTCGTTCAGGTCGCTGGTCGCGAAGCGTCCGCCGTCCAGCGGCACCAGGGGGCGCAGCTCGGGGGGGAGTACCGGAATGCACTCGAGGATCATCCACTCGGGCTTGTTGCCGGAGTTTTTGAAAGCCTCGATGACCTTCAGGCGCTTGGCGGTCTTCTTCCTTTTAGCCTCGCTGGTAGCCTCCTGCATCTCGACCCTGAGGGTCTCGGAGAGGGAGTCCAGGTCCATGGACTGCAGGCAGAGTCGGATGGCGGCGGCGCCCATGCCGGCCTCGAAGCCGAAGTTGTGCTCTTCGAGGGCCTTCTGGTACTGGTCCTCGGTGAAGACCTGGCCGAAAGGGTACCCGGTGTTCTTCGGGTCGGTGACCACGTAGGCCTCGAAGTAGAGTACCTTCTCCAGGTCCTTAAGCGTGATATCCATCAGGTTGCCGATCCTGGAAGGGAGCGACTTCAGAAACCAGATGTGGGCAACCGGAGTAGCGAGGTCGATGTGACCCAGACGCTCGCGGCGCACCTTGGAGGGGATAACTTCGACGCCGCACTTCTCGCAGACGATACCGCGGTGCTTCATCCTCTTGTACTTGCCGCAGTTGCACTCATAGTCCTTGGTCGGTCCAAAGATCTTGGCGCAGAACAGACCATCGCGCTCCGGCTTGAAGGTACGGTAGTTGATGGTTTCAGGCTTCTTCACCTCACCAAACGACCTCTCGCGGATTTTCTCCGGAGAAGAGATGGAGATCTTGATGGAGGAGAAGTGCAGCGGATCCTTCGGCTTATCGAAAAAATTAAAGATATCTTCCAAAATATTTCCTCCTTGTAGGTAGGAGTGACTGATTCCGTATATGTTTAGATGGAGGAAAGACTGGCACCAGGGGCGGCGGGTTCGGTCCAAGGTTTCCCCTAGTCCCTAGCCCCCAGCCCCTAGTCCCTGTTTTTTGCCTATTCCTCTTCGCCGCCTTCGAGCAGTTCCACGTCGAGACCGAGGGACTGAAGTTCCTTGATCAAAACGTTGAACGATTCCGGGAGACCCGGCTCGAGGGTGTGCTTCCCTTTGACGATCGCCTCGTACATCCGGGTCCTGCCCGCCACGTCGTCCGACTTGACGGTGAGGAACTCCTGCAGCGCGTATGCGGCGCCGTAGGCTTCCATGGCCCAGACCTCCATCTCCCCGAGTCTCTGTCCACCGAACTGTGCCTTGCCGCCCAGCGGCTGCTGGGTGACCAGGGAGTAGGGTCCGATACTCCTGGCGTGGATCTTGTCGTCGACCAAGTGGTGCAGCTTCAGGATGTACATGATGCCGACCGTGACCTTGCACATGAAACGATCGCCGCTCTTGCCGTCGAAAAGTGTTACCTGGCCGGTGGTGGCAAAGCCCGCATGCTGCAACATCCCCTGGATCGACTCTTCGCTCGCGCCCTCGAAGACCGGTGAGGCCATCGGGATGCCGCGCTTGAGACGCTTGGCCACGTTGATGAGCTCCTCGCTCTCCAACGAGTCGAGGAAGCGCGACATGTCGGGGTTGTCGTAAACACCCTTGAGGAAGGTCTTCACCTCGTTATGCGGGGTGTTCTTGGCGAGGAATTCCTCGACCTTCCAGCCGATACCGCGGGCTGCCCAACCAAGGTGGATCTCGAGAATCTGCCCCACGTTCATACGGGAAGGAACGCCCAGCGGGTTCAGCACGATCTCGACGGGGCGGCCGTCTTCCATGTAGGGCATGTCTTCTTCCGGGAGAATCCTGGAAACAACACCCTTGTTGCCGTGACGACCGGCCATCTTGTCGCCGACCTGCAGTTTACGCTTGATTGCGATGTATACCTTAACCATCTTGATGACGCCCGGGGGCAGGTCGTCGCCGCGGCGCAGCTTCTGAACCTTGTCATCGAAGACGTACTTGATGATGTCGATCTGCTGATTCAACGTTGACAGGGTCTGGGCGACCTTCTCGTCGACAGTGTCGTCGTCGGCGATGGAGATTTCGTCCCAACGGTCCATGGAGAAGGATTTCAGCATCTCCTCCGTGATAGCCGCGCCCTTGGCAATCAGCACGCGGCCGTCGCTCCCCTCGATCTTAACCGCAGCGGTGCGGCCGACCAGGAGCCTTTTCAGCTTGCCGATTGCCGAGTCCCGGATGATCCGGATCTCGTCCTGCTCGTCCTTTCTCAGACGCTGCTCTTCGGCCTTCTCGATGATCTCGGTACGGGCGTCCTTGTCGGCTCCCTTACGCGAGAAGATCTTGGCACCGATGACAGTCCCTTCCACGCCCGGCGGCACGCGCAGCGAGGTATCCCTCACGTCGCCTGCCTTCTCGCCGAAGATGGCGCGCAGCAGTTTTTCCTCGGGAGAGAGCTGGGTCTCGCCCTTGGGGGTGATCTTGCCGACCAGGATGTCGCCGGGGCGGACTTCCGCGCCGATCCTGATGATGCCGGACTCGTCGAGATCCTTCAGGGTCTCTTCGCCCAGGTTCGGGATGTCGGAGGTGATCTCTTCTTTCCCAAGCTTGGTGTCGCGGGCGACGGCCTCGAACTCCTCGATGTGGATCGAGGTGTAGCGGTCGTCCTTGACCAGGCGCTCCGAGATGAGGATGGAGTCCTCGTAGTTGTAGCCGCCCCAGGGCATGAAGGCGACCAGCACGTTCTGTCCCAGTGCCAGCTCGCCCATGTCCGTGGAAGGACCGTCGGCGATGATGTCCGCGGCCTTCACGTGGTCGCCGACCTTGACGACCGGGCGCTGGTTGATGCAGGTGTTCTGGTTGGAACGGGCGAACTTGATCAGGTTGTAGATGTCGACGCCGGTGCCGGTTGCATCGTACTGGTCCTCGTCGATCTTGATGACGATGCGCGAGGCATCGACCGATTCGACCACGCCGTTATGGCGCGCTACCGAGGAAACCCCGGAGTCGCGAGCCACGACCCGCTCCATGCCGGTTCCCACCAGCGGGGAGTCGGCGCGCAGCAAGGGAACTGCCTGGCGCTGCATGTTGGAGCCCATGAGTGCGCGGTTTGCGTCGTCGTTTTCCAGGAACGGAATCAGCGAAGCAGCGACGGAAACAAGCTGCATGGGAGCCACGTCCATCAGCTCCAGCTCGTCGCGACCCACCAGGACGAACTCGCCGCTCTTCCTGGCAGAGATGTAATCGGACGAGAAGCGACCGGTTTCATCCATTTCCGCGTTGGCCTGCGCGATGGCGTGACCTTCTTCCTCAAGAGCCGAGAAGAAACGGACCTCGTCGGTGACGCGTCCTTCCTTGACGACCCGGTAAGGAGTCTCCACGAAGCCGTGATCGTTGATCCGGGCGTAGGTGGAAAGCGAGGCGATCAGACCGATGTTCGGGCCTTCCGGGGTCTCAATCGGGCAGACGCGGCCGTAGTGAGTCGGATGTACGTCGCGCACTTCGAAGCCGGCGCGCTCGCGGGTAAGGCCCCCAGGTCCGAGAGCCGAAAGACGACGCTTGTGCGTGACCTCGGAGAGCGGGTTGGTCTGGTCCATGAACTGCGAGAGCTGCGAAGAACCGAAGAACTCCTTGACGACGGCCGAGACCGGCTTGGAGTTGATCAGGTCGTGCGGCATCAGGTTTTCGACTTCCTGCAGGCTCATGCGCTCCTTGATGGCGCGCTCCATCCTGACCAGGCCGATGCGGTACTGGTTCTCCAGCAGCTCGCCGACGGCGCGCACCCGGCGGTTGCCGAGGTGGTCGATGTCGTCGATGTTGCCCTTGCCGTTCTTGAGCTCGATCAGGTAGCGCACCACTTCGAGAACGTCCTCGCGGGTGAGCGTCATGCAGTCCAGCGGCACGTCGACGCCCAGCTTGTAGTTCAACTTGAGACGGCCCACGGCGGAAAGGTCGTAGCGCTCGGCGTTGAAGAACAGGTTGTCGAAGAGCACCAGAGCGCTCTTCAGGGTCGGCGGATCGCCCGGACGCAGGCGACGGTAGATCTCGATGAGCGCCTCGTCGGTGGAACCGATCTTGTCGATCAGGATGGTATCCCGAAGGCTCGAGGTGACGTGCAGGTTGTCGATAAAGAGCACGTGGAAGACCGTGATCCCCTTCTGCGCGATCTCTTCGATCTTCGCCAGGGTCAGCTCCTCGTTGCACTCGGCCAGGATCTCGCCGGTAGCGGGATCGTAGATGTCGTGCGAAGCGACCTTGCCCACCACCTCTTCTTCGGTGATCGGGATTTCCTTGATGCCGTGCTCGGCCATCTTCCTGATGGCGGCCTTGGTGAACTTGCGGTTCGACTTGAGGATGACCTCGCCGGTCGCCGGGTTCACGATGTCTACGACTGCCTTCTGGTTGGTCAAGAGCTCCGGGTCGGCAAGCTTGGTCATCCCCTGCTCGGAAATCCGGATCTCTTCGGACTTGTAGAAGTAGTTGATGAGCGCGTCGTTGGAGTAGCCCAGGCCCTTCAAAAGAACCGTCGCCGGCATTTTGCGCCGTCTATCTATGCGAACATAAAGGATGTCTTTATGGTCAAATTCAAAGTCAAGCCAGGAACCGCGGTACGGGATGACACGAGCAGAGTAGAGCACCTTGCCGCTGGAGTGGGTCTTTCCTTTGTCGTGATCGTAGAACACGCCCGGGGAGCGGTGCAGCTGACTCACGATAACGCGCTCGGTACCGTTGATGATAAAGGTCCCGTTGTCGGTCATGAGCGGAATTTCGCCGAAATAGACCTCCTGCTCCTTGATGTCACGGATCGATCGGGTACCGGGGTCCTTCGTCACATCCCAGACTACCAGCCTCACCTTCACCTTCATCGGGGCCGCAAAGGTCATCCCGCGCTGGTGGCACTCTTCCACGTCGTACTTCGGCGCGCCCAGCGAGTAGGAAACGTACTCGAGGGAAGCGGTGTCGCTGAAGTCTTTAATAGGGAACACGCTTCTGAATACGGCCTCGAGGCCGGAGTTTTTGCGTGCATCTACAGGAGTGTCGAGTTGGAGGAATCTCTTATAGGAATTCTTTTGGATGTCGATGAGGTTCGGTATATCGATGATCTTGTGAATCTTGGCGAAGTTTTTACGCAACAGAGGGTTATTCGCGATTGAATAAGCCATATCTTCTCCTTTGGTGAACGCCTTGGAAGACCTTCACCCCCTTGGAAATTCCTGCTCAAAGTGCGGGCGGCGCAGGTGGGTGAAGCGGCCTCAAACTAAAATAGAACAGCCAAGGCCGCAAAGAGCGACCTTGGCTTGTATAAAGATCAGAGCTTTATTACTTATTTAACGTCAACTTCTGCGCCTGCTTCAACCAGCTGCTTCTTGGCTTCTTCTGCTTCAGCCTTGGCAACAGCGGTCTTGACCGGCTGCGGTGCGCCGTCGACCAGGTCCTTAGCTTCCTTGAGGCCCAGGCTGGTCAGAGCGCGGACAACCTTGATGACTGCGATCTTGTTGGCGCCGCAGGACTTCAGGATGACGTCGAATTCGGTCTGCTCTTCAGCAGCTTCAACAGCAACAGCCGGGCCGGCAGCAGCAGCGGCAGCAGGAGCTGCTGCGGAGACGCCGAACTTCTCTTCCAGTTCCTTAACCAGGTTAGCAAGTTCCAGAACGGACATGTTTTCGATGAAGCTGATTACTTCTTCCTTGGTGATAGCCATTTCTTATTCCTCCAGAGAATATGTTAGATAGTTGAGTCGAGTTGAGATGGAATTCAGTTGCCTTCTTTTTGCGCCCGGATCTGATCCAGAGCGCGCACGAAACCGCCCGGTACAGCAGCCAGCACGCGGACGAAGTTGGTCGTCGGTGCCATCATGCTGCCCAGCATGCGGGCCAACAGGACTTCGCGGCTCGGCAGGTCAGCCAGGGCCTGGATGTCGGCAACGTCGATGGTCTTGCCGGTGAGCACGCCAGCTTTCAGCTTGAAGGGTACCGTCGCGTCCTTGCTGAACTTTGACAGTACCTTTGCAGCAGCGACGGGATCGTCGTAACTGAGGGCGATCGCGGTGGGACCTTTGTAGAAGGGGTTCAGACCTTCCTTGTCGGTGCCCTTGGACGCGATCTCAAGCAGCGTGTTCTTGACTACCTTGTACTCGACGTTCGCTTTGCGAAGCTCGTTCCTGAGTGTAGTGGCCTGTCCCACGCTCATGCCGCGGAAATCTGCGGCAAAGATCGCTTGGGCCCTCAGGAGCTTGTCGTGCATCTCGGCAACAAGTGTTTGTTTGTTTTCTTTGTTCAAGCGCCTTCCTCCTTTCTTTTGGTATACGGGTACGGAACCCCGCCAAAGTCAGGAAGTTGCGGAAAATTTCCATCTCCGACAACGACTGCAAGTCTCGGTTGGCCACCGGGTTTCGGTGATTAAGTCCCCTCTGCCACCTGCGCAGCGGGTCCGCCTACTGTCTTTGACTTTGGCTTTTGAAGCTTTATTTCAAGATCGCGGCGATTTCCGCCAGATCGATGGTTACGCCGGGGCCCATGGTGGAAGATACGCAGACCTTCTTCATGTAGGTTCCCTTGGCTGCCGAAGGCTTCGCTTTCTGGAGCGCCTCGACCAGTGCTACAATGTTCTGGCGCAGCGTCTCGGCGGTGAAGGAGACCTTGCCGACCGGAGCGTGCACGATGCCAGCCTTCTCGACGCGGAACTCGACCTTACCGGACTTGGACTCCTTGACTGCGCGGGCCAGGTCGAAGGTAACGGTACCGACTTTCGGGTTCGGCATCAGGCCGCGGGGTCCGAGGAGCTTGCCGATCTTGCCGACCACGCCCATCATGTCCGGGGTTGCGATGGCGGTATCGAACTCGAACCAGCCGCCCTGGATCTTGGCGACCAGGTCGTCTGCGCCGACGAAATCGGCACCGGCTTCGCGAGCCTCCCTCTCCTTCTCGCCCTTGGCGAAAACGAGAACACGTACGTCCTTGCCCAGGCCGTTGGGGAGCACTACCGCGCCGCGCACCATCTGGTCCGCGTGGCGGGGATCCACGCCCAGCTTCACGACGACGTCGACGGTCTCGTCGAACTTCGCGAATGCGGCGCTTTTCACCAGCTCGAGGCCGTCGGTGAGGGGATAGCTTTTGGTTCTATCTACCTTTGCGGCAGCTTCTTTAAGCTTTTTTGTCGTTGCCATTTCTATTAACCCTCTCTTTAACTTAAGCTATCTCGACGCCCATGCTGCGCGCGGTACCCTCGATGGTCTTCATGGCCGCCTCGATGCTTGCAGCATTGAGGTCAGGCATTTTCTTGGTGGCGATTTCGCGCACCTGCTCCTTGGTCAGCTTGCCGACCTTGGTCTTGTTGGGGACCGCGGAGCCGCTCGTGATGCCGAGCGCCTTCAGGATCAGGGTCGGTGCCGGCGGGGTCTTGGTGATGAAAGTGAAGGAGCGGTCGGCGAACACGGTGATGACAACCGGGGTTACCGTTCCGACTTCGTCGCCAGCGGTCTTCGCGTTGAACGCCTTGCAAAACTCCATGATGTTAACGCCGTGCTGACCGAGCGCGGGACCGATCGGAGGAGAAGGATTAGCCTTCCCTGCGGGTACCTGCAGCTTGATATATCCGGTTATCTTTTTGGCCATTTTCCTACTCCTTTGAACTTTCCTGAGACTGCTAAACTTATCGGTAACAGCGGGTCGCCCCTACTGCTTCTCTACCTGCATGAATTCCAGTTCCACCGGGGTCGCGCGTCCGAAGATGCTGACCATGACCCGCAGCTTCCCTTTGTCGGGCTTCACGTCCTCGACCACGCCGGAGAAGTTGAGGAAGGGGCCGTCGATAACGCGTACCGTCTCGCCCACTTCGAAGAGCACCTTGGGGCGGGGCTTCTCGGCGCCCTCCTCCATTCTCTTGGTGATCTTCGCCACCTCGTCGTCCGGGATCGGAAACGGGTTGTTGCCTCCGACGAAACCGGTCACCTTGGCGGTCTCTTTGACCACATGCCAGCTGTCGTCGTTGAGTTCCATGTTGACCAGGATGTAGCCGGGGAAAAATTTGCGTGAGGAAGTCTTCTTCTCACCTTTTTTCAGTTCGACGACGGTTTCGCACGGGATCAGGATCTCGCCGAAGAACTCCTCCATTTCGAGTTGCTTGATGCGCTCTGCAAGCGAGAGCCGCACCTTGTTCTCGAAACCGGAGTAGGTGTGTACGCCGTACCATTTATGTGCCATTTGTCAGTCCTCTAGCGGAGTATCGACCTGATGAGCTTTGCAAGGACCACGTCGCAGGCGCCAAGATAAAAAGAGATGAGAATGATAATGACAACGACTACCTGGGCGGTTGAAATGGTCTCCTTGCGGGTCGGCCAGGTCACCTTGGCAAGCTCCGCCTGCACTTCCTCAAAAAAATTCTTGGTTTTTGCGAGCACTTGACACACCCCACTTAAGACGAAAGATTGAAATAAAATTGGCAGGCCAGGTAGGATTCGAACCTACAACACCCGGTTTTGGAGACCGGTGCTCTAGCCGTTAGAGCTACTGGCCTGCGGCGGGGGTTCCACGAAACCGTGGAACCCCAAAGCGTCAAACTATTTCGTTTCCTTGTGAGGAGTATGCTTGCGGCAGAAACGGCAGTACTTGCTGAACTCCAGCTTCTGGGGAGTGGTCTTCTTGTTTTTCGTCGTGGTATAGTTACGCTGCTTGCACTCGGTGCAGCCCAGGGTAATGATGTCTCTCGCCATGTCTCTGTCCTTTTTATCCGTTGAGTCGGCAAAACCGTTAGCTAGTCAACTGGTGCTACTCAACTGCTCGACGATTTTACCGTCTTTTCAAAATTCTGCAGCCAACCCAGCCCGGCGGTTGTTACTTGATGATCGAAGCGACAACACCTGCGCCGACGGTACGGCCGCCTTCGCGGATTGCGAAGCGCAGACCTTCGTCCATGGCGATCGGGGTGATCAGGTTAACGGTAACGGAGACGTTGTCGCCGGGCATAACCATCTCGGTGCCGGGCTCCAGGTCCACGATGCCGGTAACGTCCGTCGTTCTGAAGTAGAACTGCGGGCGGTAGCCGTTGAAGAACGGGGTGTGACGTCCGCCTTCCTCTTTGGAGAGGATGTAGGCTTCGGCCTTGAACTGGGTGTGCGGGGTGATGGAGCCGGGCTTGGCCAGAACCTGGCCGCGCTCGATGTCCTCACGCTTCACGCCGCGCAAGAGAGCCCCGATGTTGTCGCCTGCACGGCCTTCGTCGAGCAGTTTGCGGAACATTTCGACGCCGGTTACGGTCGTCTTGGCGGTTGCCTTCATGCCGACGATTTCAACTTCCTCGCCAACCTTGACAATGCCCCTCTCGACGCGGCCGGTTGCGACGGTGCCGCGGCCGGAGATCGAGAAGACGTCCTCGACAGGCATCAGGAACGGCTTGTCGATGGCGCGGACCGGATCAGGGATGTAGGAGTCAACAGCGTCCATCAGCGCGAAGATGCAGTCTTCGCCCAACGGCCCCTTTTCGCCTTCCAGAGCCTTCAAAGCGGAACCCTTGATGATCGGGATATCGTCGCCGGGGAAATCGTAGGAGGAAAGCAGCTCGCGCACTTCCATCTCGACCAGCTCCATGAGCTCCTCGTCGTCCACCATGTCGGCCTTGTTCAGGAACACGACGATGTAGGGAACGCCGACCTGACGTGCCAGCAGGATGTGCTCGCGGGTCTGGGGCATCGGGCCGTCAGCGGCGGAAACCACCAGGATCGCGCCGTCCATCTGCGCCGCTCCGGTGATCATGTTCTTGATGTAGTCGGCGTGGCCCGGGCAGTCGACGTGCGCGTAGTGGCGCTTGTCCGTCTCGTACTCGACGTGGGCGGTGGCGATCGTGATGCCGCGCTCGCGCTCTTCCGGGGCGTTGTCGATCTGGTCGAATGCCTTGTATATCGCCTGTCCCTTGCCAGCAAGAACCTTGGTGATAGCAGCGGTCAGGGTGGTTTTGCCGTGGTCGACGTGGCCGATGGTCCCGACGTTCACGTGAGTTTTGTTTCTTTCAAATTTCGCTTTTGCCATTAGGAATCCTCCCTGGTAGAACGACAACGTTGTATGTGAATGCTAGTTTTTGAAGAATGGAGCCCACAACCGGATTCGAACCGGTGACCTCTTCCTTACCAAGGAAGTGCTCTACCTACTGAGCTATGTGGGCGTATGCGTTATTGGAGCGGGAAACGGGACTCGAACCCGCGACCCTCAGCTTGGAAGGCTGACGCTCTAGCCAACTGAGCTATTCCCGCCAATTAACAGCGTGTAGCGAAGTTTTTTGAATCAACGTGCCCCCGGCTTCCCAGTACTGGCGA
>Ga0316230_1000896_pt1 | contig 35573 bp, 33 predicted proteins | sample TBH18025metaG_FD_206004 | JGI IMG/M metagenome (GOLD analysis project Ga0316230, IMG submission 206004) | Freshwater microbial communities from Trout Bog Lake, Wisconsin, USA - TBH18025 | ecosystem: Environmental > Aquatic > Freshwater > Lake > Hypolimnion/Profundal zone | place: USA: Wisconsin... | reverse complement strand
AGACTTTGGTGGTAGAGTTATACCATCTCACCCATTTTCTAATTATGATGCAGCCATTCAATTCGTAAAAGAACATGGTGGTCGTTGGGTTTCTAAACCAATAGGTGAAGAAGAAGACAAGACATTATCATATGTTGCCAAAGATGAGGCAGATATGATTGGTTTCTTAACTAAACATAAAGAAAAGGGTGGCGGCACAGGTAAGTTTATTCTACAAGAATTTAGACCTGGTATCGAACTATGTGTAACTGGTATATTTGGTCCAGCTGGTTGGATGCCATTCTTTGCAGAAGGTTTTGAACATAAGAAACACATGAACAAAGACCTTGGTGTGAACACAGGAGAGATGGGAACAGTTATCCGTTACACCAAACAGTCTAAACTAGCAGATATGCTACTCAAACCAATGGAAGACACCTTACACAAGATTGGTTATGTTGGTATGCTAGATATGAATTGTATCATTGATGAGAAAGATGGTACACCATGGCCAATGGAATGGACCGCAAGACCTGGATATCCAATGTGGAATATTCAACAACCTTTACATAAAGGTGACCCAGCAGAATGGATTTTAGATTGTGTTAATGGTAAAAATACATTAGAAGTAGATTTTAAAACTTGTGTTGGTGTTGTGATGGCTAATTCAGATTTTCCACACAACAAAAACGAAGAAGAATCTTATCTCGACTTTCCTATTCTAACAGAGAAGACAGAAGGCGATGATTATAAATTTATTCATCCTTGTGAAGTTAAACTATCAAAGACCGTTAAAATGGTTGATGGTGTGTTAGATGAAGAAGCTTATGAATGGGGAACAGCAGGTAGTTATATTGTTGTTTGCACAGGAGTAGGCGATACAGTATCAGAAGCAAAAGATAAAGCTTATGATATTGTAGATAAAGTTAAGTTTGGTAACGATGAACATCACAGAACTGATATTGGTGAAAAATGTGATGACGCATTGAAGAAATTACACAAACTTGGTTATTGTAAAGATTGGAAATATTAATTATTTAAGGAGAAAATTATGCCAGATGATATTCAACAAGCAACACCTGAAGTGACACCAGCACCAGCTGCACCAGCAGCACCAGCAGCAGAAACACCAGCATTTCATGCAGGTTTATCTAATGTTTCAAATGATGTTGTTGGTTATATTAACAATGAATTAGCAAGACATAAAGAATTGCTTACTATTGTTAATAGTCTCAAAAAGAATGTTAATACATTACAAAGTGAATTAAACATAGCAGGAGATAAATTACTTGCTGAAGAAAGAACACTTTGGGAAAAGATTAAACATATTTTTGCTAGAAAATAAACTTGACATAACAGCAGTATTGTGTTATCCTTTACATTATGAATATATTTTACCTAGATAAAGACGAAACCGTTTGTGCGCAAATGCACAACGATAAACATTGTATCAAGATGATACTTGAGTATTGTCAATTGTTATCGACTGCTCATCGCATTCTTGATGGCAAACCAATCATAGCAAAATCAAAAACTAATCGTAATGTCAAGCGTTGGATTCTATCTGATGACCGTGAAACTATTTTGTATTCAGCAACACACATCAACCATCCATCCGCTATCTGGTGTCGTCATAGTAATTCAAACTATATCTGGTTAAGTAAACTACTCAAAGAACTATGTAAAGAATATACCTATCGTTATGGTAAAGTCCATAAGTGTGAACAGATAGGACTAGTTGATAAGTTATTTTGGAATACACCAAAGAATATACCTAATGCTAACTTTACCGAACCAACACCAGCTATGCCTGATGCGGTGAAGATAGCAGGAAATTCTTTGGCGTCCTACAGAAATTACTATATAAACAATAAAACACATCTTGCTTCATGGCAAGGAAAAATTAATTCTAGACCAATTCCGGAGTGGTATAATGCCCAACTATGAGTTTAAGAATACAGAAACAGATGAGATATTTGAAAAGAAAATGTCTTATACAGAATTAGACCAATACTTAATTGATAATCCTACACACATTAGGCATCATTCAGGCACACCTATTCTATCTGACGGTATGAGATTGAATACACCCGGCACAGGTAAGGCTGATTCTACATTCGAGAAGTATGTTATTGGTAGAATGAAAGAACAAGTTGGACAAAACACAATCAAAGATGGTCACAAAACAAAAGCGCCTAGAGAATGGTAACATTTAATTATTGTCCGCCAAAAGTATTACCCAATTTAGAATCTGAAACCACACCTAAAGGTAGATTTTATATCTCACCTAATGGTCAGAAAATGCCATCAATCACAACTGTATTAGGTGCTTTAAAGAAAGAATCTATACAAAGATGGCGTGATAGGGTTGGTCATGATGTTGCTAATGCTATATCAAAGAAGGCATCTAATCGAGGCACCAATGTTCACACACTATGCGAAAGATATCTTAATAATGAACCATTAGGTGAAATTATGCCTGATGCTCAAGAAATGTTTTTATCTATTAAGCCATATCTCAATCGTATAGATAACATTAGATATCAAGAACAAGCATTATGGTCAGAGAAGTTAGGTGTAGCAGGTCGTGTTGATTGTATTGCTGACTTTGAATTAGATTTATCAGTCATTGACTTTAAAACATCTAAACGAGTTAAAGATTTAGAAGAAATTCAAGATTACTTTTGGCAAACAGCAGCATATGCCTTAATGTATGAAGAATTGATAGGTGAACCAATAAATAATTTGGTCATTATCATGGCGGTAGAAAATAGTGGACCTTTTATCTACAAGCAAAAAACGGAAGACTATATAGAAGGTCTTGTGAAGGCAATTAATTTTTATAAAGGAAAAATATGAAAAAGTTATTATTCGTAGCATTATTATCAGCAGGCATTGCTCATGCTGATATTTTACCAAATGCAAAAGTAACACCGGGCAAACCTGATCCAAAATTAACAGCAGCAGTTATTTGTGCTAAAGGCTTTACAACAACTACAGTTAGAAATGTAACTGAAGCAACAAAGAAACAAGTATATGCTAATTATAATGTAAAGAATCATGAAGGCTATTGCTCAGGTAAAGAAGGTTGTGAAGTTGACCATCTTATCTCATTAGAACTTGGTGGTTCAAATGATGTTGCTAATTTATGGCCACAACCATTTGATGGCGATAAAAATGCTCATCAAAAAGATAAATTAGAAAATCAATTACATGCTTTAATGTGCGCTGGTAAAATTTCACAAGCAGATGCTCAAAAAGCAATCTCTACCAATTGGATTGATGCATATATCAAGTATGTAGACCCAACTGCTAAGAAATAAGCTTGACAAACAAAGGGTTATAATGTATAATCCTTTATAAATAAGGTTTGGTAGTTCCTCAAAAAACTACCATTTACTTACACACACACAAAGGAGTAATATTATGAGCATGACCCCCTATGAAATTCGTCTCGAGCTATTAAAAATGGCAAAAGACATGCTAACAGATGACTTTCATTCAAAGAGAGACATCTTACAACAAGAATGGCAGACACAGGTAGCTGCGGCACAAATTGCCGGCACAGCATCACCAAAACATCCAGATTTGCCAGCTTTTCCAACCGAAACAGATATTATAACAAAGGCCGAAATCCTTAATAATTTCGTTTCACAAACTCCAGTAGTTGAAATAAAAAGCAAAAAAGTAAATTCGTAATTGGAGATTATTTTGTCGTCTATTAAAGATGGCAATCTTAATTAAAAAGGAGATATACATGAATAATACACTTTTAAGAATATCGTTCATACTAATATTATTTTCATTATTGGTATATGCAATACCAACATTTTCTAGTGATGTAAATACTAATATTATTAAAAAAAATGTTCAAACTGAATACAATAAACAAGAAGAATGCTTAGCAAAAAACATTTATTATGAAGCCGCCAGAGAACCTTATGAAGGTAAAATGGCAGTAGCACAAGTTACCCTTAACAGAGCAAAAGATCCACAATTTCCAAAAACAATTTGTGGTGTTGTTTACCAAAGAACGAAATCAATGGGACAAACAATATGCCAATTCACATGGACTTGTGAGCATGTAAGTGCAGAAAAAAATGAGTATCTTTGGGAAGAAGCCAAATATATTGCTAGAAAAGCCTTGACACAACCTATCGCACATAGTATAATAAAGAAAACTAACGCTATGTTTTATCACGCTGATTATGTTCATCCAAAATGGAAGAAAGAAAATGTTGTGTTAAAAGTAGGTCGACATATATTTTACGCAAAGGTCTAAAATGCCAACAAAAGATGAGATTAAAGAATTTAGTTATATGATTGAAAAGTTATCGACAGATAAAGGCATCTCTTTAATGGATGCCATCTGTCACTACTGTAAAGAATCAGGATTAGAAATTGAGGTGTCTGCTACGTTATTGTCACCACCACTTAAAGCAAAGATTAAATTAGAAGCAGAAGATTTAAATTTATTAAAGAAGACCGCTAGATTACCAATATGATTGACAGCTCAGGCTTTGAAGCCTATGCTTTATATAATGCTATAAAATTACATTTTACTTCCAATTCATATCATTATGTAAAGTATAATGGCAAAACAAGCGTATCTAAAAATACATTTTCTACCAAAAAAGATAGATTTACATTTTATAAACTATCTCGTAAATTTAATTTAGAAGACTTAAAATATTTTTATATTGCCAATTTCTTATATGATAACGGCAAATGGCCTAGGCAACTTCTCACTCAAGATGCTGAAGATAATTATAAGAAATGGCAAAAAATCACTCAAAGCTTGACATATATCTTTGAGAATGATATAATAAGATTGTTGGATAAAGTTAAAAACCCAAATGACATGCTCACCGTGCCATCTGGCGGTTATCCAATATTGTTAGAAATGACAATGCAAGGTGACATTTCATTGGAAACTTTGGTTATATTAAATGACATCATGAACTTCTTTGCTATGTGGAATGATAAAATTGAAGATGACATTATATGGCCAAATTTTCATATGAAGTGTGATAGATATTTGGCATTTATGAACTATGATAAGAAAAAATTTAAAACAATTCTTACAAAGCTTATAAATGAAACTAAATAGAAATATGGTTATGAGTAGTTTGTGGATAAGTTGTTTATATTCCGTTAATATTCCGTTTATATGAAAGGTAATACTATGAGTTTTGCAAATCTAAAACGCCAATCAGGCAATCTCGATAAGCTATCAAAAGCAATCGAAGCAATCAATACAAATACAGAAGGTGCTGAAAGACAAGATAATTTTTGGCGTCCTGAAGTAGACAAAGCAGGCAACGGTATGGCTATCATCCGTTTTCTACCTGCATCAGAAAAAGACGGTGAAGATGCTTTACCATGGGTAAAAGTGTTCTCACATGGTTTTCAAGGACCAGGCGGTCAATGGTTCATTGATAACTGTCTTACAACATTAAATCAAAAATGTCCAGTATGTGAACATAATTCATCACTATGGAACTCTGGCATTGAAGCTAATAAAGACGTGGTTCGTAAACAAAAACGTAAATTAAATTATGTTGCTAATGTTTACATTGTATCTGATCCAAAGAATCCAGAAAATGAAGGTCAAGTTAAACTTTTCCGATTTGGTAAAAAAATCTTTGATAAGATTACAGATGCTATGAACCCACAACCAGAATTTGGTGAAGAAGCAGTTAATCCATTTGATTTATGGAAAGGTGCTAACTTCAAATTAAAAATTCGTAAAGTTGATGGTTACCAAAACTATGACAAATCAGAATTTGATTCAGCCGGACCATTATCAGATAATGATGAGAAACTAGAAACAATTTGGAAATCAGAATATTCGCTTAATGATTTAATCAAAGAATCCGAATTCAAAACATATGATGCATTAAAGACTAGATTAGATAAAGTATTAGGTCTTAATGGTGAACCTGTTGCAGTAAAAACAACAGTTGAACAAATCAAGGAACAAGTAAGAACAGCACCTTCTGCTGTGCCTTCTGTTGAACCTGATTTATCAGATGATGATGATATGAAATACTTTGAGAATCTTGCAATGGAAGATTAAAACTTTCCCTTAAAGAAGGAAGGTTTTGAAAGGAGGCTTTGGCCTCCTTTTTTTTATACTGCTCTGACGCTCATTCGTAATACTCTATTAAATGCCATGTCATCATTACGAACTGACATATTGCCTGTCATAATATCTGGTGGATCAGCACTAACACCTTTATTTGTTGATCTATTGATAACAACAGGTGATGAAGAACCGCCAGAACTCATTTGAGAATCTATATTTTGGTTTGTTGCGGCTACTGCTCTCTCACCTAAACTGGAAGCAGATGACATAGGTGTTGCTGAACTTCCGCCACCTGATATTGCTGTTGGTGCAGATTTAGCTGATGATGTTGCTTCAGATGAACTGCCTTTTGATGTTGCTGGTGCTGACGGTGTTGGTGTAGCTGCAGCCGTTGCTTGTTTAGCAGGTGTGGCAGTCTTTGATGATACATTTGATAATTTAGAATCAATTGATTTTTCATCAGTATTACTAAAGGTATCAAATAATTTTTCACCAATTGTTTTACCTAAAGATTCGCCTGCAAAGAAACCTGCCACTCCACCTACTGCACCACCTACCAGTGTTCCTAAACCTGGTACTACCGAACCTGCAGCACCACCAATTAGACCTCCTAATTCAGCGCCACCGACACCTCCAAAAGCTGATCCAACTGCGCCTGCAACAACTTTTTTCATGTCTTTTTCAGATATCTTACCTGCTTCATGGTCATCAATGGCTTGTTTAACATCCATTATAAGACCTGCACCAGCGGCAATTAAACTTAAACCTGGTATTTTATTTAAGAACTTCAATACACCTTTTGCACCACGAAGTGCCTTACTACCAACTCTTGTTGCCGATTTAACTAATTTTCCGGCACCTCTACCTACTCGACTTGCACCACCTTTAACACCTTTTAATAATGAACCTGCACCTAGAGCTGCCATTGCACCTCCAGCAAGACCACCTATTCTATCAAGTAAGCCTTCTTCTTTTTCTGGTGCAGCTGTAGTTGCTCCACCACTTCTACTTGCTAATATTGCTTTTACTAATTCTTTATGGCGTCTATCAGACTCCATTTTCTTTGACTTCTCAAAATCATTATTTAATTCAAATTGAATATCTTTTTTATCGTATTGCTTTTGAAGTAGAAAGAATAATTTAGAGATAACATCTGTAGCAGAATCACCTTTTTTAACGAAAGGAAATTTAAGAACTCTATTTAAAACTAATGGATTTTTATCTTTTACTTTTTCTTTTATTTCTGTTTCTGGACTAATTACAGCCGGTATCTTTGTAGCAGACACTTTAGGTTTAACACCGTCCACTTTCGTTACTTTCTTTTCACCGCCTAATATTTTACTTGCAATAGATTCAGATAAAGATTTGCCTTTAGTAAGAGATTTAGCCATATTTTTTGGACTAAATTTCTTCTTATACTTTTCAGCCTTCTCTTTTGTTTCATCTTTTACAAAAAATTTAGATGAGACAGTTGATATTAATTTCTTAGCAATTAATTCAGAAAGAGAGTTGGCATTTTCGCCTTTAGATTTTTTTGGTTTCTTATCCATATTGTGCTTCTAAAATTGGTGCTTTATCTGATTGCATGGGAACTACTTCAGGTTGTTTTTTTGTTCCTCTAGCAATCGTTGTGTTATTATTATTTACCATTACGACACTTTGACCACCACTAGATTGGTCAGCTTTTAAATCTTTATTTGTTGTTGATGCTGATGAAAGAGTAACACCTTTTGATGATTGTGCTGGAACAGATTCAGTTGTTGATGATGGTGTTGCTTTTGCATCAGATAAAAATAAATCTGCCTCTTTTGCTCTTCTTGTAACTAAAGTAGCATTTACTTGTCCACCAGCTGTTCTTACACCTTTATTTCTTATAATATCAGATGCTTGTTGCATATTGCCAGAATCAATAGCATCTTTAAGACCAACTTCAACTAAACTCTTTGTGCTACCTGTATTATAAGCATATGAAGTAAGAGCTGACTTTTGATTATCTGTTAGTTTATTCCAAGATTCTCCTAATGGTGCTTGTGCAGCTTTAGTATACTTTGGCAAATCTGCTGATAATAGTGCTTTTGCTTGGTCTGGAGATAATGTAGTATCAATACCTTTATCGCCTTGTAAAGGTATTCTATCATTACCGGCTTGAATAAAACCTTGTTGATATTCTTCTGGTTTAATTTGATGGCCATAACCTACAGACACTAAATTCTTTTGACCTGGTGGATCCCAATATGCCTTGCCTTTTTTAGGAAGTCCTTCTTCAGCTGCAATTACATCAGCTGCACCGCCAGCTAATGCTACGGCAGCTGCACCTGCAACAACTTTAGTTGCTGTGCTTATACCACCACTAGGACCACTAGGTCTTCCGGCTGATGGTTTTGCTGAAGGTCTAGCACTAGGTGCTTTTGTTGCAGTAGGTCTTGTAGTTGGTTTTGTAGTAGGCTTGGCACCAGGTTTTTCTTTTTCACCTTTTGCCTCTGTTGGTGGTTTACCACCTGGTCGACCTTCTCTTTTCGGTTTAGATAAAAACGCTTTAATAAGTTCTTTGTGTTTATCTTCTTCTTCTTTTTCAATAACTTTTTTAAAGTCTAATTCTGTTTCATCTCTTAATGTTTCTTTTTCAGAATTCTTTTTAATTAATGTATATAATCTTGTTAGTGTATCAGCTAAAGTGTCTTGACTTTTTATTTCTCTTGAAACGGAACTTGTATACTTTGTATATAATGAACTTTTTTTTAAAGAGATATATTTCTTTTTATCAACAGAAGTTGTTTTTTCGGAAGGAACTTGTTTAGGTATTTTTTTACCTAATGCTTTACTTGCAATAACTTCTGATAGTGTTGAACTGCCTTCTTTCTTACCGCCTGTAACTTTTTGAATAATGTTTAAAGCTTCAGTAACGGATTCGTCTTCTTTATTTTCTTCTTTTTTAGAGCGAAAGAGTTTACCAACTGACTTATCTATACCAGATATCAGTTTTTGTGCAATTAACTCGGATAAACTTTTACCAGCCATTATTTTTTAGCTGCATTCCTTTGTTTAATCTTTTCGTTTTCTTCTTCAATGTATTGTATTAGCATAGAAACGTATATCTCACGTTCCCATGGTAACATATTTTCAATTTCCGCCAAACTATACTTGTGGTGCTGTATCAATGAAAAGTTTGTGCGGTAGTAATTACTCAGCGTGTCATGACGAAATGTTAACCGAAAAAACTTTCCAGACCCTCCACGTCAATCTTATGGTCAAAACCACAAGCTTTACATTTGACGTTGATTGTTTTATTCAATCTAGGTAAATTATTAAAGAAGGCTTCTAACTTTTCAAACTGTGTTTGATTCAAGTGTTCAACAAAATCAACTAACTCATTTGGTTCAGTTTCATGTGCATAATAATACTGTTCGCCATCATAGATATAATCTATTGATTTAGCAATCATATCAAAAGCCATGTCGGTAGCTGAATCATATTTTGTCGCCTCTTTAACAACAGAGAAATCAGGAAGTTTTAACTTCACAGAAATAGTATCTGTTATTTGTACCGTATCATTGAAGTTATCATTCTTTTCAACTTTAATATCAAGAATATTAATATTAGCATCCATGATATTACCGCAAAGTTTACCATCTACTTCATTATTACATTTGTATTTGTTTTCTACTATTTCACCTACTGACCTTGCTCGTAAGTTTAAAAAGTAATATTCTACATCAATAATAGGAAGTTTATCAATATCAATACCTTCTGTTATTGTGCAGTTATTAAGAACTTGTCTAATGTTTTGCTCAATGGTAGTAGCATCATCTGCTTCCATGGCCATTAGTAAATTCTTTTGTTCTTTTACTAAAAATGGTCTAAAGTTGATATGCTTCTTTGAAAGAGGCAAATCAATCTGATATACCGGAACGTCAATCTTTGGCAAAGCCATAATAATATCTCCTCAAGATAAAAATAATTAGTTAATAATTTATAAGCCGAAATTAGTACCACCTGGTGTAGGTGGAGGTGGGAACGGCGCACCCTGTAATTGCGAAATGTTACCTATTGCTGTTGTTGGTGGGAATGAAATTGCTGTTTGTTGTGGGTAACTATTGTAATAAGTATACGCAAAAACTACAGTCAATTTATGGTGTCCATCCGATGACCAATCTAAATCTAATTGGTTAATAGCAATAGGGTATGCATCAATACATTCGACTTGATACGATAGTTGGTCTGTTACATCATATTGATTAATAAAAATTGGTACAGCATAATCAGCTTTATATTTAAAATTAAAATTAGATGTTGGATTAATAAAATCTAACCAAGAATCAAAGAAGGCTTTCTCAATCATATCATCAGCAACAATAAATGTTAATGTTAAATCATTGTATGTTGGTTGATAAGGAAATCTTTCAACAGGATTAGAACCAAACTTTTGGTCTATTGTTCCTAATGTTCTACCTGGTAATTCTGCCGTCTCACAACGAAGTGATAAGTATTGTGTCATGAATTGATATTGTGACAATAAGAATTGTGGCACAGCAATCGTTACATCAAATCGACTTGGTCTTGCTAAGTCGGTTGTGAAGTTGGCTAAAAAATTATCAATCATTGACATTTATTAATTCCTTATTTGTTCTATTGAATCTTCCCACACTTTTTGTGGTTTTGCCTTTTTAAACTGATGAATAGGTAAAAATGTTGCCACTTCCCACTCATGTGGTTCAACGGCAAGTATTTTTGACTTAACATTACTCAACAAATATTGTTTAAGACATGGCCTAAACTCTTTTAGGCGTTTTGTGGCGTTCAAAATATCATAAGTGATACGAATCCTTGTAATTTCGTCTTTATCATTCATGGAGGCGAATTCCAAGAGTTTGCCTAAAAATGCCACTCTGTATCTAATTGGCAAATAATGTAAGTTTAAACCTAAAAATCCATCATTGTATTTTTCCAATACCAATACAAGTGGAAACTTATCATAATATGGTAAGTCATCTTTGCCTTTTGGGTCATATGAAAAGAAATATAATCGACCCAATTTAAATTGGTTTGTTTGCCTAAACTTTTCTTTACTGATTGCCGTTGGAACTGATGACAGATTTCTTAACGTAGCAATCTTATTCATTAGCCATTGTATAGATTGTTTAGATAACAACCTTGTTTCAGTAGCAGATTTTTCAGCTGATAATGTAGTAAGTTTAGAGGCCATTGTATTATTTAGTTGATTCCTAAATCATTTTCGGTCAAGACTCTAAACTCCCAACCTCTGTCAAGGCAAAATTCATTAGCGGCTTCCCATTTTGCTTGATTAACACCATATGTTACCACTTCATTGACATATTGTTTCGTCATTCTTTTTCTTGGTTCTGGAGGTAAAGTTTGTTTTTTAGGTTTAACTTCAAGTAACAAAGTTTTAGTTTTTCCATCTCTAGATTTAACCTTAACAAGAAAATCAGGAAAATATCTATGAAATCTATTGTCAACCGGTGACTTATAAGGTATAATAAGCTCTTCTGAAGCCCAAGATATAATACTTGGGTTTCTATCTAACCATGACATTACCTTACATTCCCATGAGGAACGATAGACAATATTGGTTGGGTCACCCACATATTTTTGTGGGTTCTTTGGTTTGAATAGTCCTGAATAAGCCATATAAATATATATTATCAATCCAATCAGAGAATGTAATGGCAGCTTCAACAAATAATCCACTTATAGCACAAGCCAATATAACAGCAGCTCAAACTGGACCTAGACCAAGAGGTGCAAATGGTCCGCTTAAAGCATTAACACAACCAAAGGCAACAAGTAAAAACTACTGGTACCCACAAGATATTGGGTCAAACCCAACTAAAGCACATTGTGTTGTTTTTACTATAAAAGATGTTGCAGCATTGAATAGTGATTCAAAACCTGAAATTTCAGTTAATCCTAAAGAAGAAAAAGTTGAGAAAAAAGGTGTTGTTGCAGCTCTAGACGTACCTAAAACAGGTATTGTAGCAACAATCACATTATACATGCCAGACACATTGAATATGTCTTATTCATCAAACTACGAAGATTTTAGTTTGACAAGTGAACTTGGAGCTATAGGTCGTAACGTTCAAGGTCTATATGATATGTATAATGGTGGTAAAAATCTTGTGCCGGGTGCTATTCAAGGTCTTGGAAGTGTAGCACAAGCTGCTACTAAAATTGCAACTAACGGTATCATTAGTGGTACAGAAAATACAACCAATGTATTATTAAAAGCTGCTGGTTATGCAGTTAATCCACAACTTCAATTATTATATAAAGGTATTGGACTTCGTGAATTTCAATTAGAGTTTATATTCACGCCAAAGAATCAAGCTGAAGCTGATATGACGAAATCAATTATTGACACATTCACATACGCTTCATTACCACAAATTTCAGGTGCAGCTGCAGCTGGTGAAGGTCAATACTTTGTTATGCCTTCTATCTTTAATTTAAGTTTTAAATTTATTAATCTAGATGGTTCTGCTTCATCTATTGTTTCATCTATAATGCAAAACCCATCAATAAAATCTTCAGGTTCACAAGGACCAGGTTTAGCATCTAATTCACCAGAAGAAAATTTAAATTTATATAAAGTTGGTGATTCTGTATTGAAAAATATTACTGTAGACTATGCACCAAACGGTTTCGCAGCCTATCAAGATGGTTTTCCTGTTCAAACAAGATTAACATTACAATTCCAAGAAATGAACATCATACACCGTGATATCTATAATAAGGATGTTAGATAATGTATTACTTTAGAACTTTACCTTTAATTGCTGTTAAAGATCCATATGGCAATAACACAGCCGCAGTAAATCTTATGGCTCGTGCAAGTATTGTTCAAAGTCTATTAAATAATCCGGCACTTTTCTATCAATATGATATACAAGATGGTGATACACCAGAAATTATTGCTGACAAATATTATGGTGATGTTTATCGATATTGGTTAGTTTTATTTGCAAACCAAATACTTGATCCACAATGGCAATGGCCATTAACATATGAACAGTTTGAAGTTTATATCAATGACAAATATGCTAGTGTAGCTGCAAATAATAGCATGACATCTTTAGAATATACATCAACAACAATATATGAATATAGAGAAACAATTATCACTTATGATACAGCAAGTCAAACTACAACATCAAATAATTATGTTATAGATTTAGCTACATATGAAGTAACACCTCCATATTCTACTGAAACTGTTACCTTTGATGATGGTTCTGTTGCAACGTATACGACAACAACACAGGCAGTAACTATCTACCAATGGGAAACAGAACAAAATGATGCTAGAAGAACAATTAATATTATAAATTCTGCTTACGTTGGAGATTTTGAACAGCAGTTTAAATCATTGATGAGTAGTTAAAAATGGCAAATCCTAATATCGTTAAACCTGGTGTAACGTATGCACAGGATTATAACCTCAAAACTCTTGTATTGCTAACACCAGGTGGTACATTTGATTTAAAAAATTCTCTCGTTGAATTAGGATATTTTGAAGATATCTTTAGTAATTCTATTTCTGGTTACTTACAGATTTCCGATTCCCAAGGTTTGATTGAAAAATTACAGTTAATTGGTAACGAATATATTCGTGTCTCATTTACTAAAGCTTCTACAACAGACTTTATAAATGATATGTTGTTTAGAGTTAATAAAATATCATCAAGACAACTTATTGGTAATACAACAACAGAAGGATATGTTTTAAATTTCTGTTCAGATGAATTGATTTTATCAGAACAATATAAAGTTAGTAAATCATATAAAGATAAAAAAATATCAGATATTATAAATGATATACTTACTGGTTATTTGAAAGTTGATCCTAATAATAAAGTTGTAGACATAGAAGAAACTAAAGGCATCTATAGTTTCATTGTTCCAAACATGAAACCATTTGAAGCCATTAATTGGGTATCTACATATGCACAATCAGCTACTCCTGGTAGTTATGGTTCTGATATGCTTTTATTTGAAGATTCACAAGGATTCCATTTCTTTTCATTACAAACTCTTTTCACACAAGTTCCTGAAAGAACTTATACATACGCACCAAAGAATTTAGATAACAAAACAGCAACTCAAGACCAAAAGTTTTATGGTGTCAATTCATATCAAGTTGTAGATGCTTTTGATACACTTCATGCTGTCAATTCAGGTATATTTGCCAATAGATTAATCACAATAGACCCATTATTACAAAGATGGAATATTGTTGATTTCAATTATAAAACCTATTTCAATAATTCAACACAATTAAACAAATATTCAATTGTCAATGACGCAACAAATAGATTAGGTGATAAAGTTTACGAAACACCTCAAGCTGTTCTTAAATTTGCAGCTTCAAATAAAGACCAAAAAAACATTCCATATATTGGAAACAAACCTAGTGCATATAGCCATGACATCTTTTTAGAGACTTATATACCAACAAGAACATCTCAATTATCTTTATCTAATTACAATAAAGTTAAATTGTTTATGAATGGTGATCCAACAGTAACAGCTGGTTCAACTATTAATTTTAATTTAGTTTCTATGGACCCAGCAACACAAGGTAAAGAATTAGACAAATACTATTCAGGTAAATATCTAATTTCTGCTATGAAGCATGTTATTAAAGTTGATGGTTATAAAATGATTGTTGAAGTTATTAAAGAAAGTGTTCCAAATCAATATGTTTCACCGGATACTTCATCTGCACTTTGGAAAAATACAATAGAAGGTAAATTATAATGCTGACAAAAAATAACTTTCTAGGCGCTGATGGGTTTGTATGGTGGATGGGCGTTGTTGAAAATAGAAAAGACCCATTAAATCTTGGTCGTTGCCAAGTCCGTATTATTGGTTGGCATACAGAAAATCTACAACTTATTCCTTCGGCTGATTTGCCTTGGGCACATCCAATTACTCCTGTCAATGTATCAAATGTCAATAAGTCACCTAAAGAAGGTGATTATGTTATTGGTTTATTCTTTGATGGTCCGTCTGGTCAGTTTCCAGGTTACTTTGGTGTAGTTCCTGGAATACCAACCGTATCGGCAACACCAGGAACAGGATTTGCAGACCAAAGAACATCTGCTCAAGTTGCAGCTTCACCATCATATCTTGGAAATGCACCAACAACATTCCCTAATCGTTTAGGTGAACCAACAACAAGTCGTTTATATCGTAATGAAAATGCAACAACAACAGTATTAGGCATAGAACAAGCTGGAGTTGTTTCTAATATACCGGCTGCTGATGGTTCAACATGGTCACAACCATCACCATCTTATAATGCAGTTCCTCCTTATAATGATGTTAAAGAAACTGAATCTGGTCATGTAATGGAGTTTGATGATACTCCAGGCCATGAGAGAGTTCATTTGGCTCATAGAACAGGCACTTATACAGAAATGAGACCTGATGGTTCTAAAGTTACTAGGGTTGTAGGCAATAACTATGAAGTTATTGCAGGTAACGATTATGTAAACATACAAGGTGTTTGCAATATTACAGTAAATGGAAATGCTAACTTACAAGTTGGTGGCGTTTTAAACACAACAGTTGGTAGTAATATGAATTTGAATGTTGGTGGCAGTTTTAATGTCAATGGTAACATGAATTTAAATGGTAATTTAAGCCAAAACGGCAATCAAAATGTTTCTGGTACAATAACAGCTGGTGGATTCAATTTAAATTAACAAAAACATCAGTATAGGTGTAATAAATAACACATGGCAACCTTACAAAAAATATATTCTGACATAGATTTAACTTTTAAACAACAACCAGGTAAGGGTGATATTGTTTTAAGTTATGATGACCAAGCAGTCATTCGTTCAGTCAGAGGCTTATTATTAACAAATTTCTATGAAAGACCGTTTCAACCTGATGTCGGTTCAAATATGAATGCTTTGTTGTTTGAAAATGCCTCAGCTGCAACTGCAAATGCTTTAGAAGAAGAAATTAAAAATGTAATAAACAACTATGAACCTAGAGCGCAATTGGAAAGCGTCTTTGTTTCAGCAATGCCTGATAACAATTCTTATTCTGTTAGACTTACATTTTTTATAGGAAATAATACACAACCAACTAATGTAACTCTATTACTTACGAGAAACCGATAATGGCATCTAATACTAACATACAATTTTCAACACTTGATTTTAATGACATAACAACCAATTTTATTGCGTTCTTACAAAGTCAAAATGTATTAAAAGATTATAACTATACCGGTTCAGCATTAAGAACATTGATTGATGTTTTAGCATATAATACACAGTATAATGCTTTCTATTTGAATATGGTCGGAAACGAAATGTTTCTTGATTCTGCTATTCAAAGGTCTTCTGTTGTTTCTCAAGCAAAATTATTAAATTATACACCAACTTCAGCTATAGCACCTACTGCTACTATCAATATGAATGTGTATAATGTTTTAGATTCAACATTAACATTACCACAATACACTCGTTTTTTATCTAATGCAATTGATGGCGTAAATTACACATTTTTAACTGTAGACGCAACAACTGTTACCGTTTCTAGCAATACTGCTGTATTCTCTAATGTAGAAATCAAACAAGCAGTAACAGGTTCTTATTCATATACAGTAGATACCGTTGGCAACCCAACAACAACTTTTGAGATTGCTGACGCAAATATTGATTTATCAACACTACAAGTAACTGTTCAACAATCATCATCTAATGCTTACACAACTGTTTACTCACCTACAACAGACTTTTTAAATCTCACAGGAGAATCTACAGTTTATTTTACACAAGAAGGACCAAAAGGAAATTATCAAATCTATTTTGGTGATGGTGTATTAGGTCGAGCTTTATCAAGTGGTCAAATTGTTAATGTATCTTACCTATCAACAAATGGTACCGCAGCTGCAGGTGCAAATAGCTTTACATTATTAGATACAATTAATGGTTACGGAACAGTAACAGTTTATCCTTTAATTCCTGCTACGAATGGTTCAGATAAAGAATCTATTGCATCAATTAAATTTCAAGCACCTAAATCATACTCAGCACAAAATCGTGCTGTAACTAAAAATGATTATATTACTGCTATTCAACAAAATAATTTAGGCATTACTTTTGATGCCGTTAATGTATGGGGTGGAGAACAAAATAATCCGCCTGTTTATGGTCAAGTGTTTATTTCTTTAAAACCAACAGGTGCTTATAACTTAACATCTGCACAAAAATCTCAATTGATTACTCAAGTGATTGATCCAATTTCTGTGGTAACTGTTACACCAACCATTCTTGATCCAGATTACACATACATTAAATTGAATCTTAATGTTTATTACAATCCAATAAATACTAATTTATCAGCTGCACAAATTCAATCAGCTGTAATTGCTGGTGTTCAAAATTTTGCTACTAGCACATTAAACACTTTCAATTCAACATTCAATGCATATGATTTATTAAGTGCAATACAAGGCGTTGATGCATCAATTATTACAAGTGAGTATAATCTATTCTTACAAAAGAAATTTATACCTAATTTTTCAACATCTCAATCATATAATTTATACTATAACTCACCATTAGCTAGAGGTACATTTACATCTGCAACAAGTAGTTCTCCTGCTATGCAGTTTACAAACCCAATTAATCCAACTCAAATTATAGATGGCGTTTTCCTTGAAGAAATACCACAATCTACATTTGGTGTTTCTTCAATTACAATTACTAATGCTGGTTTCAATTATCAAACAGCACCTACAGTAACTATTGTTGGTGATGGTTCTGGTGCAACAGCAACGGCAACGATTGATACAACAGGAAGACTTAATACAATTACCGTTACAAGCTCAGGCAATAATTATACATTTGCTTCCGCAACAATTACACCAGCCGCTTACGATACAACAGGAACAAATGGTGCAGCTACTGTAACATTAAATGGTCGTTACGGAACATTAAGATTGTATTATCTTAATTCTGCTGGCGTTAAAACTATTCTTAATTCTAATATTGGTGTAATTGATTACTCTAATGGAATAATTACTTTAAATTCATTTAATCCACTTGCTGTTGATAATCAATTTGGCCAATTAGCGGTTCAAGCAACACCAACAACATCTATTGTATCATCAACTTTCAATAGAATATTAACACTTGATTTAAATGATCCATCTGCAATTTCAGTAAATGTTATAGCTAAAACTAACTCATAATGATACCTAATAATCAAAAAACTTCTTTATTAGTACCATTTCAGCTGCCCGCTTATATTAGGGACGACCCTAATTATTCGACTTTTGTTTTATTTCTACAAGCTTATTATGAGTGGCTTGAACAAACAGGAAATTTAGAAGACGTAACAAAGAATCTTTTAAATTATAGAGATATTGATGAAACAACAAGTGAATTTATTAATTATTTCCAAAATGATTTTCTTCCGTATTTTCCTCCTGCATCAGAGTGGACAGCGACCAATCAAGCTAATGTCATAAAATTTGCAAGAGAAATGTATCGAACAAAAGGTACACCAGCTTCATACAAGTTTCTTTTCCGTGTTCTTTATAATTCTGACGTAGATATTTTTAATACTAAAGAATTAGTTATTAAAGCTTCTGCTGGTACTTGGTATATACCAGTGTATTTGAATTTATTGACTACTGACCCTAATTGGTTATTTGTAGATAATTTAAGGGTATTTGGTTCCACATCTCAAGCTATTGCTACCATCAATGCAGTAAAAACTGGTTTAACTACGACAGAAGTTTTTGTTTCCGATATTCAAAGAACTTTTTTAACAGGTGAAACTGTTTATGTTATTAATAATTTAAATGAATATGCTTATTATGATACAGCAAACGGAGTAATTACATATTCGGTTTCTTCTCCGGAATTACTACAACAAACTGGTAATTTACCACCTAATTGGGATCCTTTAGAAGCTCAAGTTGCTGGTCGAGTAAGTGAATTAACATTAAGTTCATTAAATCAAGGTTTATATTATCATGGTGCAAATACAACAACAGGTTATCATGGTGACCCTGTTGTATTTTATGGAGGCCTTTCACAACAAAATCTTAATTTTGGTGCATTAGCTTATGTAAGTAATGTATCTCCTGGTTCAATTACATCTATTGGTCTTGCAAATGAAGGTTATGGTTATACATCTTATAACTTAGCAAATAATGCTTATTCTATTATCAATATACCAAATAGTGGTGGTGCAACTGCTCAAATATTCACTTTAGATCCAAGAAATACACAATTAGCATCTTTTGTTCCTAACAATTCAATCTATACTCAAGCAAGTAATACTTCATTACAAATAGGTATTTCTGCAAATATCGTTAGTCGAACATATACATCTAATGCAGGTATTAATTATGGCTTTGCCAATATTGCAATAGCAAATGCTAACACAACTTTAGCTAATGCATTTTCATTTATATCATTTAATACATCACCAATATCGGCAGTATCAGTAACATCACCTGGCGGTGGTATAATAGTATCTCCTGTTGTTACTGCAACATCATACTATAACACAGATGTATATGCAAACTCAAGTAGTTCATTATACGCAAACAATTCTTATATTGGTAATATTTCTACATTAGGTATTCTTGCACCTATTCAAATTCTTAATGGTGGTGTAAATTACACAAATAATGATACAATTATTGTTTCTGGTGGTACCGGTTATGGTGCATATGCAAATGTTACTGTAAACTCAGCAGGTTCTATTGTTTCTGCTTATTATGTTTATCCGTCAAATAATAATCCTGACCGTTATCCATTAGGTGGATTAGGATATGTTGGCACATTACCTAACATAATAGTTCAATCAGTTAATAATACTGCTGCAAATGCTTCATTAGTTGTTCCTGGTATATTAGGACAAGGTGCTCAGTTCCAAGTAACATCTTCACAAATTGGTAAAATACAACAACTCAATTTGGCTTATGATGGTACAGGATATACTTCAACACCTAGTGTTTCGTTAAGAGTTCAAGACATATTTGTCAATAATCTTAATTTTGCACAATTACCTTCAAAAGGTGATATAGTATATCAAGGTCAAATAACAGCGCAAACATGGACAGCTATTGTAGATTCAATAACTATAGCAACACCATACTTTACACCAGCTACAACCAATACTTATAGATTGCGAGTTTATAATTATACTGGATTACCTTCTTACGGTTCTCCAATATATGACCTAAACAATGGTCTTATTAGTATGAATATGACAAATGGTTTAACTGCTTCACAAAGTATAGACCAAACATCCATATTCATACTTTCAGACACTAGATACAGTTCATCAAATGGTATGATTCAATATGGTGATGGTACTGCAACCGCTACAGCTGCATTCCAAAGTGGATTAAACTCAGCTAACGGTCATTATATTGATGATTCTGGATTCCCTAGTGGTTACAATGTATTACAAAGCACAACTTACAATAACTTTACTTACGAATTAACACTACAAAAAGAATTTGCAAGATATAAAGATACATTATTGAATCTATTACATCCAACTGGTACTCAAGTTATTGGTAGATTTGCTGAAGCAGATGATGCTCCTTTTAATTTTGTAATGGAAGACTTCTCTGCAAATGGATACCCATTAAATTATATTACTGGTTCAAATGACACATTCATTACAATGTCACCAAATAATATAGGTGCAAGTAATACTATAACATTTAATAATATATTTGGTGCAAATATTGCTAATCTTGTTCCAGTTAATTCTTATGTTAGAATGTTTACTACGATTGGAACTAATGTAACATCTAAAGTTGTATCTGTGTCTTATGGAACAAGTGAAGATTTATTAAATGAAACAGTTGCAAATGTTGATTTATTCTTATCAAATTCTTCTGTAGATTATACTCCACCAAAAATAGCAGACGGAGTAATAACAAGTAGCACATCTAGTAATGTTGTTACAGGCACTGGTTCTCATTTCACACTTGATTTACTAGTTGATACTGTATTATCTACCACATCTAATGTTACAATTGGTTATATTAAATCAATAGTATCAAACACTTCTCTCATATTAGAAACAAATGCATCTAATACTGTAACGGCTAATACTTACTATACAAGTGCTTTAGAAGACATGATGACAGATGCTGGTGGAGACCAAGCGTCATTTGAAGATAGTTTCTGGTTAGCTGTTGGAAATGTTGCTTATGGATATGCACCCGCCGGTACAAATCAGATAAATATAGTGACAACGACAAATAGTTATGACATAATTGATAATGCATATGAACAATTACAAGTTCCTATAAATGTTCTATTTTATCCTGGTGATACTGTTACTGTAAATAATCAATCAGCTAACGTAGCGACAGTTGATTATGTTAATAACATTGTTTATTTAACGAATTCATTACCATATGGTGCTAATGCAATTTATGCTAACGGAAGTTACTATAATACATTCTCTAATACATATGGATTAATTTCAGTAAGTAGAAATTTAGTAGCATTTGCTAATGATGTTACAGTATTTGGAATAATAGGAACACCATATAACATAGAATTAACAACAGAATCAGGAAATACAATAATAACAGAAAGTGGAAGTCTACTTTTAATTAATTAGGGTAAAACATGGCAACGTCACAAGTAAAAATATCACAATTACCAATATTATCAAGCTTACCAGCTAATACCGCAAATCTATTGTTGATTGGTGTTAATATTACAAGTAATGATACAACTTATCAACTTACTGGTACAACACTATCTCAAGGTTTATACGCTAATAATAATCTTGTAGTTGGTCAAAATCCTATATTATTCTCAAATACTATTGCTCAGTTTTCTTCTATGGATCCAAGTTTTGTTCAAGTTAATTTACAAAACTTTAATTCTAACGGTTCAGGTGATTATATTATTACTGCCGATACAGGAACAAATTCAAACTCATATATTGATATGGGTCTAGGAAATTCTCAAGCAAGTAATAACAATTTAGGTTTTAATGCATTTTTATCTTACGATGGATATTTGTATGTTCAAGGTCCTACAGCAAATGGTGCTCAAGGTAATTTGATATTAGGAACTGCGTCATCAAAAGCCAATATAATATTTATTGCTGGCGGTACAACTAACAGTAATATTGTTGCTTGGATGACTTCAAACGGTCTAGTATTGAATACTGGTTCATACATTACATTTTCTGATGGTTCAACAATAACTTCAACAGTAGGTTCTAATACTTACCTAACTGCTGCTTTTTCACAAGCAAATGCGGCTACTAATTCAGCACAAGCCGCTTATACTGACGCTAATGCAGCTTATATACAAGCTAATGCAGCTTTTGCTCAAGCCAATGCAACTAACACTTATGCAAATTCAGCATACAGTCGTGCTAATAACTCTTTATCATTAACTGCTGGTGGTACAGTTTCAAATAACGTAACTATCACAGGTAATCTTATTGCAAATACTGTAGGTACTTCAGTATCATTAAATAATATTAATTCTTCTAATGTAGTAATCTCAAATAACTTGTTTATTTCTGGTGTGATTACCTCCACTGGTTCATTAGGTAATGTATTATTCTCTAATATTACTACAGTAACATCACAAGCCAATGTTATTCAATGGACACCTCTATCAAATAATCCAGTTCAAGTAAACGGTCAAATTTGGTATTCAACAAATACCAATTCATTAATATTAGATACTGATATTCCTAATGACAGACCTTCATTATCAAAAGTTATTTTTGAAAAAGTGTATAATGGAACTGGCTCAACAATACCTGCTAATTCTGCTGTTACTCTTGCGGGTGCGGTTACATCTAATGGTATTCCTTATATTACTTTATCATCTGCAACAACTTATGCTAACTCACAAATACTAGGATTGATTAAAAATGCAATCAACGCTAATGCATATGGATATGTTTATACAACAGGTATATTAGAAGGTTATAATGCTTCTGCATATAATTTGGGTGATATTTTATATGTTTCACCTACAGCAGGATTATTACAAAACACTCCACCAACAGGTGCAAATACAGTTGTTTCCGTTGGTAAAGTATTAAACAATTCATCATCTAATGGTGAAATTCAAATTAATATTCAGCAACAACCTGCAGCTGGTAAAGCTAACGGTTCAGTATTGTATTCAAATAATCAAATTACTGTAGCATCAAATACACTCTTTATTAATGATTCAGCACAAACATTGACGATGAATGCTACTATCAATATGACTGGTAACATTACAATGGCTGGCGGTGTTGTTCATGTAAACAACTCAACATTTAGTTCTGGCACAAATTATGGTGCTCTTATGAGATTAGATGCTTCTGGTGGTTTTGCTGCACAACAACCAACAGGCAATGGATACATGCTACAAATATCAGGTCTAGATGGAGTTCCAACAAGAGTATCTATTGATTCAGCCGGTGCTAATGGTTCTTCAGGTGCTTATGGGTTAGTTGTAGGTAGAACTGCAAGAGGAACTGCAGCTGCACCTACAGCTGTTCAGTCTGGAGATTTATTAGCACGATTTGCTGGTAATGGATACGGCACAACAGGATATTCTACAGTTAATGGTGGTGTAACTATTGATATTAGTGCTATTGAGAATTATACTGATTCAACAAAAGGTTCTCAACTAACTATTAATCCTACTATTATAGGAACAAATACGAGAGTTACATCAGTCACAATAAATGCTTCAAATACAACATTTGGTAATACAGTTATATTATCTGGTGGTTCTACAAACAATGTTCCTTTAAAATATGTACCTGCTAATATTTCAATTTCAGCACAAGTTGGTGCTCATGAATTTGACGGTAATACATATTACTTTACACCTAATGATTCAGAACGTGGTGTTGTTCCAGCAGAACAAATATATATTGCAAATACAAATTATACATTGACTGCAAATACATCAGCGCAAAGTTTACTTGGTGTTGCAGTATCAGTAACAACAAATAGACGTTACATGTATCAAATTAGAACTGTTGTTCAAAAAGTAGGTAATGGTGGTAATACACCAACACTTGCATACGGATTAGGTGGTACTGCTGTATTAGGCGCACACCAATATCAAATAATGAGTGTTTCTGCAACGACACAATCAACACCTTTAACAACGGAAGCTATGATGACTAACTATATTACAACTGCATTTAGCACTCCTGTAGTTGCTACATCAGCAATGCCTGGCGGTACTGCATTTGCAAATATAGTCATTGAAGGTTGGTTTGATGTAGTAACAGGTGGTACAGTTTCACCACAAATAGCGTTTTCAGCCGCACCTAACACATCTGCATATACACAAGCAGGTTCATTTATGAGAGTTTGGCCAATCAGTTCTGCACTAGCTAATACTTCTGTTGGAACATGGGCAGCGGGTTAATAATAGAGAATAAATAAAATATGACTACAAAATCGATATTGACATATGGTTCAAGGGTAGCACAGGTCTCGCAAGATTTTTATGCACCTGTTGCTATATTACCAACAGTTCTTTTACCTGGATATTCACCAGTTATTGGTACATTATATGTTTTCCTTTCTCGTATTGATCCATGGGGAGATGAAAATAATCCTGATCCTCCACAACAAACACAACAATACATAAAGTCTGTATTTAAAAATATTTTTGTTGCAAAGAAAATTACACAAGACAGAGTTTCTGGTGTTATTTCTAGAGTAAATTGGACATCAGGCACTACATACGATTATTATTTGGATACAGTTGATATTTTAGAGCTTGATTCTGTTGGAAATAATGTTTATAATTTCTATGTAAAAAATAGTTATAATCAAGTATTCAAGTGCTTATGGAATAATAACGGTAATCCTTCTACAGTAGAACCTTTCTTTACACCTGCTCAATATAATACAAACAATAACATATTCCAAGGTTCAGATGGTTACAAATGGAAATACATCTATAGTATTCCTGCTGGTGATGCATTAAAATACTTGGATGATAAATGGATGCCAATCCATTTAGGCGCATTATACACATCTACAACTCCTGACCCACTTGAAACATCTGCTGGTTGGGGTGACATTGAAGTTATCAATGTTACAAATGGTGGTTCTGGTTATGGTCCATCAAATACTATAGTTACTATTATTGGTGACGGAATAAATGCATCAGGAACTGCTAATGTTGTAAATGGTTCAGTTGTTGATGTCATTGTAACTAATCCAGGTTCTTTCTATACAACAGCTGCTGTAAATATTACAGTAAATGATGACGGAACAGGTTCAGGTGCGGAAGCTATAGCACCTATAAGTCCTATCGGTGGTCATGGTATGGATCCATCTTCTGAATTAGGATGCCATAATTTTATGTTATCTGTTGAATTCAATGGTTCAGAAGGAACAAACGCTAATAATTATCCTTATATACCAACAAATATTGAATATAGACAATTAGGTCTTCTTATTAATCCAGATGCATACGATACTATTGTGCCATCTAATGCACCAGGAAATCTTAGCGGACAAACTATTTTATTACCTGCCAACTCAAACATATATAAAGTATCAACCTTATTAACTGTTGCGCCTGGACCAGGTAATTACAATCAAGATGAGGTCATCTATCAAGGTGGAACATCTTTAGCAACAGCAACATTTTTTGCTACAGTTCTTAATTGGGACGCTGCAAATAATATAATAGATGTCATAAATATAACAGGAACTCCAATAGTGAATTCACCTGTTTTTGGAGATGGTTCTGGTGCAACAAGAACATTATTACCAAACGGAGTAGTTACACCTACTTTTATACCTTTCTCTGGTTATATGGCTTACATAGAAAATAGAACAGGCATTACAAGAAGTCCAGAAGGCATAGAACAATTTAAAATTGTATTAGGATATTAAAGGAATAAAATGGCAATTAATTTTAATGTTACCCCGTATTTTGACGATTTTGATCCATCAAAAAATTTCCATCGCATATTGTTTAAGCCTGGCGTTGCTATTCAAGCTAGAGAATTAACTCAATCTCAAACAATTCTTCAAAATCAAATATCAAATTTTGCTGCTAATATTTTTAAGCAAAATACTCCTATTAGTGGTGGTAAGGTAACTACAAATTTAAATGCCTATTATATTAAACTTAATACACAATATTCTGGTATTAATATTGTAGCTTCATCATTTTTAAATAAAACAATTACTGATCCTACAGGCACCGTTCGTGCTAAAGTTATTGCAACAACAGAATTCTCAAATGGAACTCCTCCAACTTTAGTTGTTACATATCAATCAGGTGTTAAATTTAGTGATGGTACACAAATTATTCCAACTGATGGCTCAAATGTTTTTGCTACAACAATTGGTGTAACAGGCGGCTCGACTTGCACAGGACCATCATCTACTGCATCTATTTCATCTGGTGTATTTTATGTCGTAAGTGGAAGTAATATTTCAGCTTCAACTGGCATACCTTATGCAATTGGTAATTTTGTTCAAGTAAATCCACAAACAATTATTCTTGACCAATTCGATAATTCACCAAGTCTTCGTATTGGTTTACAAATTACTGAAACAGAAGTTACATCATCACAAGATGTTTCATTATTAGACCCATCTATTGGTGCATCTAATTATCAAGCACCTGGTGCTGACAGATATCAAATTAATTTAACATTAACAACATATCCATTAACATTAGGAAATGATACTGGATTTATTGAATTAGTTCGTGTTAGTGGTGGCCAAATTGTTAAACAAGTTGATGGCACAGTATATAATGTTATTGATGATTATTTTGCTAAGCGTGATTATGAAACCAATGGCGATTATATTGTTAAAGATTTTAAATTAACACCTTCAGCAAATGCATTAGGTATCTCATCCAATTACGATTTAACAATTGGTAAAGGTATTGCATATGTTCGTGGTTATAGAATTCAAAATCAATCAGCTATAACATTAACTGCACCTCGAGCACAAAATACTGCCACAATTAATACAAATACTGTTTTAGTTGATTACGGTAATTATTTCTATGTTGATACATCTAATGGTTTCTTTGATGTTGCATCAGTTCCTGCTGTAGATTTCCATTCTGTTCCAGCTGCTAGCGTTAATACTGCTAACTCAAACATATACAATTCAACATTACTTGGATCAGGCTTTATTAGAGGATTACAATATGTTCAATCCGGTTCTAATACTGCTAACACAGCTGGATACATCTATAAAGCTTATGTGCATGATATTAATACTAACGTATTAACAGGTACAGTTGCTTCTGCAACACCAACTACAATTACATTTAATGATACAGCTAACGTATTTTCATCAGCTGCAAACGCTTACTACGGAGCAGTTTTATCTATTACTGGTGGTACAGACGGACCTCCAAACTATGCAACAGACACAAGAACAATTGTAAACTACAATGGTGCAACAAGAACAGCAAACGTATTCCCAGCATTTACTGTTACACCAGATAGCACAAGTACCTTCTCAATAACATTTAAACAAACATACATTAATTCTATCGTTCAAAGAAATGGATATGGATTCAATGCATCTGGTGGTTCAACATTAACAGCTAACGTAAATATTAATGCAATTTTTGGTAAATCTGGTGGTTCATATTACGGCCAAACAGTATTACAAAATCCTGGTCAAACAGAATTAATATTCCCACTTGGTTATCCATATGTTGCTCAAGTATCCAACTCAAGTTACTATAGTGTTCAAACATTCCGTAACCAATCATTTAACTCATCATCTAAACAATTAGTATTGAATATTCCTAATTCTGCTTATATTCAATTTAATGGTTCAGTAGGTTCAACATATCAAGGTGATGCATTTAAACAAATATTTACATTTATATCAAATCAAACTGGTCAAATTTTAGATTTTACATCAGCATCATCAAATGGTTCTGCAACATTAACAAGCACATCTTCTGCTACAATAACATTAATTAATTATAACTCAGCTGTTCATTCTAATGTAACAGTTTTAGCATCTGTATATGTTGGTTTAGCTGACAATGCAAGAAAAACAAAAACATACTATGGTGCAGGTTATAATAGTATAGCTAATACAAATTTTGTTGCAACTACTAATGTTACAGGCGTATCTAATACATTAATCAGTCTTGATGGTTCTAACAATGCTAACGGTCAAGTTTATATTTTTGCAAATGGTATTTCTAGAAATGCTATGTCATTATATACTAATGATGTGCAAAATATTGTAGCTATTTACGATACAGGTAGTGCTACAGTTACACCAACTGCTGGTGCTTCAATAACAGGTTATACGAATATCACTTCTAATTTTACATTGAATAGTGGTCAAAAAGATAGTTATTATGACCATTCATCAATTCAATTATTGCCGGGTGTTCCATTGCCTGGTGGTAATATCATTGTTGTTTACAATTATTATCTACATTCTGGTGGCGATGGTTACTTTACCGCTAACTCTTATCCAAATTACACTACTATTCCTAGCTACACAGCTAAAGATGGCGCAACATACCAATTAAGAGATTCTTTAGACTTTAGACCAACAAGAACAAAAGGTACAAATGCGTTCACATGGGAATATAATACAGGTACTTCATCTACACAAGGTGTAGAAATACCAATAAACTTAACAAACTTTAATAGTATATACTCATACTACTTAGCAAGAAAAGATAAACTTGTATTAACAAAAGATAATATATTCTCTATTGTTCAAGGAACTCCTTCACTTACACCAGTTCTTCCTAAAGAACCAAATGGTGCATTAGTTCTTGCTAACTTATCTCTTGATCCATATACAGCTCATATTTCAACAGATAACGATTTAGTTGCTCCAACAAATCTTTCATTACAAAAAGTTATTCATAAGCGTTGGGCAAAATCTGACATTACAGATTTACAAACACAAGTTGATAATCTAGAATATTACACAGCATTAAATGTGCTTGAACAAAATGCAATTGGTTTACAAACACCTGATGTAAATGGTATTAATAGATTTAAATATGGTATTTTAGTTGATAACTTTAGTTCATATGCAACAGCAGCTTCATATGATCCAAGTTTCTCAGCTAATATTAATGTAAGAACACAACAATTATCACCTGTTACATCTGTAGTTAATTTCCAATTACAAAATCCAGCTGTTCTTAACAGTTTAGGTACTGCAACTGGTTCATCAACAGGATACTCTATTAATAGTGTTGCAGGTACACAAACAAACATTTTTATGTTACCTTACACGACTGCTAATGTAATATCTCAACCACTAGCAAGTAATACTATAAGTGTAAATCCTTTCTCTGTCATTACACAAGGAGGTGTTGCATCTCTTGTTCCACCTATGGATAATTGGGTAACAACACAAGAAATACCTGCTTTATTAAGTAACGATCCATCATTACAGTTCACACAAGTTCCTAATGGTGGCCTTACTGCAATTTTTGCTGGAGATTTCCAATCATTAGTTGGTACATCTTCAACAGTAACATCCACTCAAGGTATTGTTACAGCTGCTGCAAATAATCAAATATTCTCTAATCAATTAGTTGGTCTTGCACAAACTCCAACAACTACAACATCATCAGCTTTATTGGTTAATAATGGATTTGTAACAAATGTTAGTGTATTACCATATATTAGACCACAAGAGCTTATTGTTAAAGCACAAAATATGTTGGTTAATACACCAGTTCAATGCTGGTTTGACGGACAAAATGTTAATCAATATATTAGCGCACCTAACACAATTGAATTAACAAATGTTTCTGGTACATTCTTGGATAACCAAATTGTTGGTTTCTATTATGCAAGTGCTAATACATTTTATCCAGTTGCTAGAATTGTTACTTCACACAACTATGCTAACACATCTAATTCAAGATTGTATGTTGCTGATTTGGTTAATATACCAACCAATGTTCCAACAACAACTTTAATTAACGCAACTTACGACCAAAACGGAAACTATGTATTAAATTCTAATACAGCTTCAGGTACCGTTGTATTTAAAGGTAACTCTATCATATCTCTACATAGTTCAGGCTCTGTTACTGGTATAGGTCGTTACTCAGCAAATGGTACAACAGTTCAAACATATAAAGCACCAACAAATTCTTCATATAGTAATTTCTTAAACTTCTATGGAATTTGGGGTGACCAAAATGCTTCTGGTTCATATAATACTACAGCAACAGGATTAAATGCCCCTTATTCATTTAATGCTTCGCAAGCAGGTAGTTATTTAATAACTGCTTCAGTTCATAGTAGTGCAACAATTTATATTGATGGTGTTGCTGTATTGTCTCCAGGCGTAGGTTCAATTACAACACCAGCAACAACAACAGTTACACTTACTGCTGGTTTACATAATATAACTTGGAATGCAGTAAGTGCTGGTGGTATTTCTGCAATTGCAATTACAATTCAAAATAATATTCCTTCAAGTGCTGCTTATAATAATGTTGTTTGGGATACATTAACACCAACATCAATAAGTGCTTCTAATAATTCTATCACTTATTTACCTGGTGGCGGTGCATACTATCTTAGCGCAAATACTATTTCATTAGATAAAAATGCTTCTAATGTTTCGGGTTTTTATGCTAACTCAACTATTAGTGTTAAATCAACTTATGTTTATGCATATAATTATGGTGCTCTTTATATTCCACCATACCCACCATTATCTGGTGACGGTGATGCAGCTAATGTAAATAGATATAATGCAGCCAAAGCAGCTTATCTTGCTAGTGCTGTTCAAACATTTTATGGTAATGCATTAACTGGTCCGTCATATACGGGCGGTATCTATCTTGCTGCTACTCAAACATATACCGCAACAGTTTTAGGATATGATGGAGCAACTAGAACAGCAACACTTAGCAATGGTGTGGGTGTTTCATTAGGAGTAAATCAACAATATGGACCTATTCCTTCTCAATACACAATACAAGGAACAGCTTACTCTGTAGCAGGCGCTATTGCACAAGGAAATACATTATCACAATTATCAACAAATGAAAGTGGTGTATTTGCTGGCGTATTTAATTGTCCAGGTTCACAATTCTATATTGGAGATAGAGTATTCAGAGTAGATAATAGAACAGTAGCATCTGATCCAGGTTCAGCAACAACTTGGGCCGAAGCAACATTCTATGCAGGTACAGTTCACGCTACAGTTACAAACGCTGATTATTCATCTTCTGTAGACTCATCAGTTATACCTGTTACACCTGTTAATAATAACAATAATACAGTTGTTCAAAATTCTACAAATACACAAAAATACAATGTTGATCCGATAGCACAATCATTTATTGTTGATAAAAATACTTATCCAAATGGTGTATTTTTAAGTTCAGTTAAATTATTCTTCTATTCAAAACCATATACAAATGTGCCAATTCAATTATCAATTGTTGGTACACAAAATGGTGTTCCTAATGGACAAACATTAGACCACTCAACTGTTGTTTTACAACCACAACAAGTTAATGTATCTTCTGTTCCTAGTGCAGCTAACGCAGCTACATGGACAACATTTACATTCTCTGCACCAGTTTATATTCAACCTAATACATTATATGCAATGGTATTACGTTCTAACTCAACTGAATATCAAGTATATCTTGCACAACAAAATGCAACAGCTGTTCCATCAACTGGTGTAACAAAAATTGGAGCTGCTCCTTATGTTGGTGCATTATTTGAAACACAAAACTCAATTACATGGACTGCTGATCAAACTAAAGACTTAATGTTTATTATTGATAAATGCGTATTCAATACAAGTGTTACACCAACAATACCATTTACCGTTCCATATAATTTACCATACAGAAAATACAGTAGATATGATATATTAAGCAAAACAAATCCTACTGCTATTCCTAATATGAACAGTTATTTCTCACCAAGTGTTCCAATGGATGCAATAAATGTTTCTACTACAGACTTTATTCCTTCATTAACAAATATTAATTACTCATATTATACAACACTCTATAATGGTTTTACTACAACAGCATTAAAACCAATAACACCTGGAAGATATGGAACTCCTTCACCAGATAACACCTATCTTAATGATGGCTTGGGTGAAAGAGTATTACTGAATACACAAAACAATTCATTTGGATTATATGCAACATTAAGTTCATCTGATCCTAATGTAAGTCCTGTTATTTCTGATGACGGCTTATCATTATACAATATAACTTATCATATTAATAATTTAAATATTACTAACAACTGTATACAAATTGCTAACACAGGTTCTGGATATAATGGTAATACTGCTAACTTAGGCACAATTACTATTTCTCCACCTGATATTGGTACTAATACAGCTGTTCTTGCATTTACTGCTAATGCAAACACAGGTAATATTACATCTGTATATGTAACATATCCAGGTTCTGGTTATATTAAAACACCTACAATTACTATCAATGATCCAACAACTCGTGGTGGTAATTCAAATGCTGTTATTCAGTTCTCAGGTGAAACTTCATATACTGGTGGTAACGGTTTAGCAAAATATATTACCAAGAAAGTTATCTTAAATGCAGGTAATGATTCTGGTGACTTGAGAGTTTGGTATACTGCTTACAAACCTTTAGGTGCTGATGTTTATGTTTATTATAGAATATTAAGTTCTTCTGATACATCATCACTTGATAACCAAAACTGGCAACCAATGGTTCAAATATCTCAATTAAATACTTATTCAACAAATAGAACAAACTTAATTGAATACGAATTTGCTCCTGGTATTCCTAGTGCAAACACTAATGTGACTGGTTACTATTCAGGTGCAGCTAATAATAATATTCAATATACTAGCACAAACGGTTCAACTTACACTAACTTTATTCAGTTTCAAATTAAATTAGTTATGGTTGCACAAGACCCAACACAAGTGCCATTCTTATCAGATGTTCGTGCAATAGCATTACCATCAGGAACATATATTTAATATGTATGTTAAAGTAGAAAATGTTCCTTATGTAAGAGACACGGAATCTAATGCTATTCTGAATGTTGATGAGCATGCTAAGAATGAATATTTTGCAAAAGTTAGAATGATACAAGCACAAAAACAAGAAGTGAATAAACTTCAATCTGAAATTGATTCTGTTAAAACTGAATTACAAGATATTAAACAACTCTTATTACATTTACTGGACAAAAAGGACAATATTTAATAAATGGCAAATACTGTATCAGCATTAAGTTACGCAAACACCTTTGGTGACTGGTTAGTTACAACCAATTTACTTAGTAACGAAGTGGATGCTATTGGCTATGGTAACTGGCATAAACCTACAGGTGCATTATATCTAGATTCAACTCAATTAGGCCTTCAACTTGCTGGTAATACTATTTCCTATGGTTATTTCCAATCATTAGGTTCCGCTAATTCAACTTATATTCAAAATAATGGTATCATTGGCGGCCAATTATACTTACAAAATACGAGTTTAACTTTAGTATCTTCAGGTTTAATTTCTACACCTTCGATATCAATTAATGGTACAACATTTAATGGTGCGATAACTCCTGCTCAGGTATCATCAGTAGCTAATACACAAATAGCTGGTTACATCACTTCATCACAAATACAACCATCTCCTTCATTTACAGGTGCGCCAACATCAGCTACTCCAGCAACTGGTACATCCAATACAATGATTGCTACAACAGGGTTTGTAACAACAGCCATAACTAGTGCTACAGGTTCATTAGGAACTATGTCTACACAAAACTCTAGTGCAGTCAATATTACTGGTGGTACAATTACTGGTGGTACATTAGATAATGTAGCAATAGGCCAAACAACATCTGCAAATGCTAGAATATATTCATTAGGTGTTGGTACTCTTCAATCAGGTACTATTGGTGAAATTCGTGCTATAAATAATATTACTGCTTTCTATTCATCAGATAAACGACTAAAAGAAAATATTATTAACATTGTAAATCCATTAGATAAGCTTAAAAAAATTAATGGTGTAACTTATGATTGGACTGACAAATATATTGAAGACCATGGTGGTGAAGATGGTTATTTTATAAGAAAACATGATGTTGGTCTTATTGCTCAAGAAGTGGAAGAAATTCTTCCAGAAATTGTTGCAACAACAAATGATGGATATAAAGCTATCAAATACGACCGGATTGTTGCTCTACTTGTTGAAGCAGTTAAAGAATTGAAAGCAGAAGTAGATGAATTGAAAGGTAAATAAAAATGCCTATTCAAGTATCAGGAAAAATAGATTTTGCATCTCTTGCTGTAGAATATGGTCTTTCCAATACAAATATTTCATTTGCAAACTTTTATAGGGACGGTTCAATTGTTCCTAATGTCGTTACAAATGCATCTATACCTACTTCTGGCACAATAAATTTAAATCAATTTTATGGTGCTACAACATAATTTGATTATAAATAAAGTATAATGTATAGGATTACACAATGGCAACAATATTAGGAAATGGAATAGTTACATTTGGTGATGGAACTGTCCAAACAACAAAAACACCAACTAATGTTAGTGCTTTCACTAATGATAGTTCTTACCTAATACCGAGCTTGGCTGCTGCAACATGGTCGACAATACCTAATTCTATACATTCAGTCACTGGTAGTGCAAGTCGTAATGGCGTATTGTATTATTATAGTATATCTGGCGCTTATCTAGGCACAGCAGGTCCGTGGAATTGTAACTGTAATTGTTAAAGAGAACATTAAATTATGAGCGAAACCTTAGGAAATGGAACAATAACATTCGGGGACGGTACTGTGCAAACTACAGCAACGCCAGCCAATGTCAGTGCCTTTACTAACGACAGCGGATATCTAACGCCGAGTAATGTAGCAGCAACTTACGCAACAAAAGCACAGTCAGTAGGTAGTTTTCAAGGGTCTTGGGGTTATGGGCTTACACTATATTTGTCTGATATTAATAATAATAATATTTGGGGTGGAGGGGCTAATTGCAACTGTAATTGCTAATTAAACTATGAGCGCAACATTAGGAAACGGAACGATTACATTTGGTGATGGTACTACACAAAGCACAAAAACACCAACTAATGTCAGTACCTTTACAAATGACAGTGGGTATACCACCCTAACTGCCCAATCACCGACTCATGCAAGAATAGGTGAAACAGGTAATCATTTTACCTGGGGTGGCAGTGGTATGGCATTGGCGTTATACTACTACGATATAAATGGTAACTATATGGGCAGTATGGTCGGTAATTGTAATTGTAATTGTTAATCAAGGAAATAGATATGAAATTTTATGTTAGACCATTTAAAAACGATTTTGTTAATTGCAACATCTCAATAACTACAAACTCAGATGGGTCTTTTCAATTAAATTGGTTTAAAGGAGTTCCATCAAATACTATGGTGGACGGCCGATTAGTAACAACATATAACTATCCAGAAT
>Ga0316230_1000888_pt1 | contig 35833 bp, 35 predicted proteins | sample TBH18025metaG_FD_206004 | JGI IMG/M metagenome (GOLD analysis project Ga0316230, IMG submission 206004) | Freshwater microbial communities from Trout Bog Lake, Wisconsin, USA - TBH18025 | ecosystem: Environmental > Aquatic > Freshwater > Lake > Hypolimnion/Profundal zone | place: USA: Wisconsin... | reverse complement strand
GTATGCGGGAATCCAAGATCCTCATCATTGAGGAGAAGCACGTATGAGCGCTCCTGTTCTTTCGATCCAGAACATGTCCCACTACTTCGGCGGCCTGAAGGCGGTCTCGGACTTCACGTTCGAAGTGCCCGAAGGCGTCATCTACGGCTTGATCGGCCCCAACGGCTCCGGCAAGACCACCACCTTCAACCTGGTCACCGGGATCTACACCCCGACCCAAGGCAAGATCCTGTTCGAGGGCGATGACATCGTCGGGATGAAGCCGTTCAAGATCGTCCAGAAGGGCATCGCCCGGACCTTCCAGAACCTCCGGATCTTCAGCGCCCTTTCGGTGGTCGACAACATCCGGGTGGCCCGCCACTTCACCACCAAGTCCGGGATCTTCTCCTCCTTCCTGCGCCTGCCCAGCTTCCTCAAAGAGGAGGCGGCGGTGCGCGACGAGGTCATGGAACTCATCAAGTTGATGAACCTGGAACACCGCGCCAACGACATCGCCAAGAACCTGCCCTACGGCGAACTGCGCCGGCTGGAAGTCGCCCGCGCGCTGGCCACCAAGCCCAAGCTCATGCTCCTGGACGAACCCGCGGCCGGCATGAACCCCAAGGAGACCGAAGACCTCATGAAACTGGTCAGGCGCGTGCGGGACGAGTTCAAGGTCACGATCTTCCTGATCGAGCACCACATGAAGTTTGTCACCGGCATCTGTGAGCGGGTCAAGGTCATCGACTTCGGCGAGACCATCGCCGAAGGCAAGCCCGAAGACGTGGTCAAGGATGTCAAGGTGCTCGAGGCCTACCTCGGGCGGAAGGCGGTCGTATGCTAAAGGTCAGCAACCTCAAAGTCACCTATGGCCAGATCGCGGCCATCACCGATGTCTCCTTCGAAGTTCCCGAAGGAAAGATCGTCTGCCTGATCGGGGCCAACGGCGCCGGCAAGACCACGACCCTCCGGGCCGTGAGCGGCCTGGAAAAACCCGCCAGCGGCACGGTGATCTTCAAAGGCCAGGACATCACCGGCGTCCCGGCCCACGAGTTGGTCGCCCGGGGCATCTCCCACGTGCCCGAAGGCCGGAAGATCTTCCCGACCCTCACGGTGCGCGAGAACCTCGAGATGGCCGGCTGGACCGTCAAGGACAAGAACGAAGTGAACCGGCGCATGGAGGAAGTCTTCGAAATGCTGCCGCGCATCAAGGAACGCATCAGCCAGCTGGGGGGAACCCTCTCCGGCGGCGAGCAGCAGATGCTCGCGGTGGGCCGCGCCATGGTCACCGGCGGGGACATCCTCCTGCTGGACGAGCCCAGCATGGGCCTGGCCCCGGTGCTGGTGGACGAGATCTTCGACAAGATCGTCGCCATCAACAAGAAGGGAACCACGATCCTGCTGGTGGAGCAGAACGCCACCGAAGCGCTGGAGATCGCCGATTTCGCCTACGTCCTGGAAGTGGGTTACACCACCATCTCCGGGCCGGCCAAGCAGATCGCCGCCGATCCCCGGGTCCGGGAAGCCTACCTGGGCGTTTGATCATTCCGTAGGCAATAAAAAACGGTGGAACGGATTTCCGTTCCACCGTTTGCTTTTGGGGCAGGGACTACGGGTTGACGGTGGTCCGGAAGACCTGCTTGCCGCCCTTGATCTCGATGATGACCGCGGACTTCACGGGGTTGCGGTCGCCGTCGAACTTGACCTTGCCGGTAACGGTCTGGAGGTCGGTGCTCTTCATGGCGGCCTTGACCTTCTCACCGTCGGTGCTGCCGGCGCGCTTGATGGCGTCCAGCATGACGTTGGTGGCGTCGTAGCCCAGGGCCGCGAGGGCGTCGGGGACGGAGCCGTACTTGGCCTGGTAGCTCTTCACGAAGGCCTGCACCATGGGGCTGGTGTCGTCCTGGGAGTAGTGGTTGGTGAAGAAGGTGCCTTCAACCGCCGCGCCGCCGACTTCCACGAGCTTGGGGGAATCCCAGCCGTCGCCGCCGAGCATGGGGCCCTTGAAGCCCAGTTCGCGGGCCTGCTTGGCGATCAGGGCCACGTCGTTGTAGTAGTCGGACACGTAGAGGATGTCCGGGCTGGAGGCCAGGACCTTGGTCAGCTGGGCCTTGAAGTCGGTGGTGCCGGTGGCGTGGCCTTCATAGCCCACGACCTGGCCGCCCAGGGCGGTGAACTTGGCCTTGAAGAATTCCGAGAGGCCCTTGGTGTAGTCGTTGCCCACGTCGAAGATGCAGGCGGCCTTCTTGGCCTTCAGGTCGTTGAAGGCGAACACGGCGCCGACCGTGCCCTGGAACGGATCGATGAAGCAGACCCGGTAGATGTAGTCGCCCACCTGGGTGACCTTGGGGTTGGTCGAGGAGGTGGAGATCATGGGGATCTTGGCGTTCTGGCAGATCGGCGCGCCGGCCAGGGAGCACTTGGACATCACGGTGCCGACGATGGCCACGGACTTGTCCTGCTCGATCAGCTTGGTGAAGACGGTGGCCGCCTCGGCGGGGTCGCCCTTGTCGTCGGCGAAGGACATCTTGATCTGCTTGCCGTCGATGCCGCCTTTGGTGTTCCATTCGGCCAGCGCCATGTCCATGCCGTTGTGGGTGGAGACGCCGAAGGTCGCGGCCTCGCCGGTGACCGGGCCCACCCCGCCGATCTTGATCTCCTTGGCGCCCTTGTCGCAGGCCAGGAACGAACCGGCAACGATGACGGCCATGGCCGCGGTGATTGCGTAATTCCTCATAATTCCTCCTCAGGAATAAGGGTGGTTTGGGGATGCCGCGCCCCGTGGCTTCAAGGGGCGGGGGGGCAGCGGCAAGGGATTGAAAACTGACCACCCTGGCGGGAAGTCAAACAAGATGTGACGGATGCAACTGTATTCTGGTTTCAGAGAATTCCATGAATTCGTAAATTGTCAAGGCCAAGAAACCGGGCCAGGGGCCTTGCGGCGCGTCATTTTACCACCACGGGTCAACAAAATAGCGGTGAACCGGATTTTTTCCGGTTCACCGCTATTTATAATTTGTTCAGTTACGGGTTGACGGTGGCGCGATAGACGAACTTGGCGTTCTTGATCTCGATCACCACGGCGGACTTGACCGGGTTGCGGTCGCCGTCGAACTTGACCTGGCCGGAAACCACGGCCATGTCGGTGGCCTTGAGGGCGTCCTTGATCGCCGGGCCGTCAGTCTTGCCGGCACGCTTGACCGCGTCCAGCACCAGGTAGGTGGCGTCGTAGGCCAGGCAGGCCAGGGCGTCGGGGCTGGCGTTGTACTTCTCCTTGTACTTCTTCACGAATTCCTGGATGATCGGACGAGTGTCGTCAGCAGCGTAGTGGTTGGTGAAGAAGCAGCCTTCCAGGGCGGGTCCGCCCACTTCGGTGAGCTTGGGGGAATCCCAGCCGTCGCCGCCGACCAGCGGGCCCTTGAAGCCCAGTTCGCGGGCCTGCTTGGCGATCAGGGCCACGTCGTTGTAGTAGTCGGACACGTAGAGGACGTCCGGCTTGGAGGCCAGGATCTTGGTGAGCTGGGCCTTGAAGTCCGTGGTGCCGGTGGCGTGGCCTTCGAACCCGGTGAGCTCGCCGCCCAGGGCGGTGTACTTGGCCTTGAAGAACTCGGCCAGGCCCTTGGTGTAGTCGTTGCCCACGTCGAACAGGCAGGCGGCCTTCTTCGACTTCAGCTCTTCGATGGCGAACTTGGCGCCGACCGTGCCCTGGAACGGGTCGATGAAGCAGGCGCGGAAGATGTAGTCGCCGACCTGGGTGACCTTGGGGTTGGTCGAGGTGGGGCTGATCATCGGAACCTTGGCGTTCTGGCAGATGGGAGCGCCAGCCAGGGAGACCTTGGACATCACGGTGCCGACGATGGCCGAGACCTTGTCCTGCTCGATCAGCTTGGTGAAGACGGTGGCGCCCTCCGCGGGATCGCCCTTGTCGTCGGCGAACGACAGCTTGATCTGCTTGCCCAGGACGCCGCCCTTGGCGTTCCATTCGGCCACGGCCAGATCGATGCCGTTGTGCGAGGCCAGGCCGAAGGTGGCGGCTTCGCCGGTGACCGGCGCGACGCCGCCGAGATTGAACGTCGAACCGCCTTTATCGCAAGCCACGAACGATCCGGCGACGATGACGGCCATGGCCGCGGTGATGGCGTAGAGCTTCATGGGACCTCCTCAGGGGGGTGGACGATGGCCAAGCGATGAACAGCATCCCGGCCTGCCGCGACGGGCCGCCGTATGCCAGAAAAAAATAAATTGAGGGAACTGGGTTAAGAGAATTCCATACTTGATCGTAAAGTCAAGGTAAAAAAGCGTCTTTCGTCACATTGATTCGCGCTTGGCGATCAGGGCCTCCACCACGGTGGGATCGGCCAGGGTGGTGGTGTCGCCCAGGTCGTGGTAGTTCTTGGCCGCGATGTTGCGCAGGATCCGGCGCATGATCTTGCCGGAGCGGGTCTTGGGCAGGCCCGGGGCCACCAGGATCATGTCGGGGCTGGCGAACGGCCCGATGTGGTGGCGCACTTCGTTCTTGAGCTCGCCGATGAGTTCCTGGTTCTCCTCCCACTCGGCGTTGAGGATGACGAAGGCGAAGATGCCCTGGCCCTTGATGTCGTGCGGGTAGCCGACCACGGCCGCCTCGGCGCAGGCCGGATGGGTCACCAGGGCGCTCTCCACTTCGGCGGTGCCCAGGCGGTGGCCGGAGACGTTGACCACGTCGTCGACCCGGCCGGTGATCCAGTAGTAGCCGTCCTCGTCCCGGCGGCAGCCGTCGCCGGTGATGTAGTAGCCGGGGAACGGGCGCAGGTAGGTGTCCACGAAGCGCTGGTGGTCGTTCTGGATGGTGCGGGCCATGCCCGGCCAGGGATGCTTGATGGCCAGCAGGCCCGAGACGCCGTTGCCGTGGATTTCCACGCCCTTGTCGTCCAGCACCACCGGCTCGACCCCGAAGAAGGGCAGGGTGGCCGATCCCGGTTTGAGCGGGGTGGCGCCGGGCAGCGGGCTGATGAGGATGCCGCCGGTCTCGGTCTGCCACCAGGTGTCCACCACCGGGCAGCGCCCCTCGCCGACCACGTTGTAGTACCAGCGCCAGGCTTCGGGATTGATCGGCTCGCCGACGCTGCCCAGGATGCGCAGGGAGGAGCGGTCGTACGGCTTGACGAACTTGTCGCCTTCCCGGGCGATGGCGCGGATGGCGGTGGGCGCGGTGTAGAGCTGGGTGATGCCCAGGCGCTGGACCATCTCCCAGTAGCGGCCGGCGTTGGGGTAGGTGGGGATGCTTTCGAACAGCACCGTGGTGGCGCCGTTGCAGAGCGGCCCGTAGACCACGTAGGAGTGCCCGGTGATCCAGCCGATGTCGGCCACGCAGGCGTAGATGTCGCCTTCCCGGTAGTCGAACACGTAGCGGTGGGTCATGGCGGCGAACAGGAGGTAGCCGCCGGTGGTGTGGGCCACGCCCTTGGGCTTGCCGGTGGAGCCGGAGGTATAGAGCAGGAACAGGGTGTCCTCGCTGTCCATGTGCTCGATCGGGCAGTACGGGCGCTCCCCGTCCATGGCCTGGCGCAGCCAGACGTCGTGCTGGGGGTAGAACGGAATCTTGTTGCCGGTGCGCTGCACGATGAACACGAATTTGACAGTGGGGCAGGCCATCACCGCCTCGTCCACGGTGCGCTTGAGCGGGATGATCTTGCCGCCGCGCAGGCCCTCGTCGGCGGTGATCACGGCCTTGCAGCGGGCGTCGTTGATGCGGTCGCGCAGGCTCTCGGCGCTGAAGCCGGCGAACACCACGTTGTGCACGGCGCCGATGCGGGCGCAGGCCAGCATGGCGTAGACCGCCTCCAGCATCATCGGCATGTAGATGGCGACCCGGTCGCCCTTCTTGATGCCATGGTGGCGCAGCACATTGGCCAGGCGGCAGACCTCCCGCTGGAGTTCCCGGTAGTCCACTGAACGGCCCTCGCCCGGGGTGTCGGATTCCCAGATCAGGGCCACCTGGTCGCCCTTGGTGGCGACGTGCCGGTCCACGCAGTTATGGCAGACGTTCAGACGGCCGTTGAGGAACCACTGGACCTGGCCATACTCCCAGTCGAATTCGCGCACCCGGCCGAACGGATGGAACCAGTACAGCTCCGCGTTGGCCTGCTCTGCCCAGAAGGTTTCCGGCTCGCGGATGCTGCGCTCGTACATCCGCTGGTAGGCGTCGAGCGAAGCCACGTGCGCCCCTGCACTGCTGGCGGCGGACGGCGGATAGATGGGTTCACGGATTTCGCCTTCAGGGGGTTGGGACATGGATGCTCCAGTCAAAGAAGGGACGTGGTGGCCGAAAGCCTACACTCGTTTTGGATTTCCATGAATACATAGAATTGAAGGAACTTTAGGGCGGGGTGGGTTTAGACTGCGGGAATGGATCTCGCCCCGGCCGAACAAGCCTTGCAGTTGCTCTTCAAGAAGCTGCATCCGCACCTCGAGGATGCGGCCCACGCCCTCTCGGTGGGCGCCTCCGCGGCCGCGCTGGAGAAGCTGAACGGCAAGCTGGTCAAGGCCTGCTTCGAAGCCTCGGAGGTGCTGGACGGCCTGGCCGGGAGCGGCGCGGGGGAGCTGGAGGAGATCCTGGCGACCCTGTCGGCCAACCTGCTGCCGGTGGGGGGCACCTACCAGCAGCAGCTCACCCTGGTCCAGCTCTGCCTGGAGGAGGCGCCCGCCGAACTGCTGCCGTTCACCCCGCCCGGCAGCGCGGCCGGGTCGAGCTGGGGCAAACGCATGGCGGATTTCCTGGCCCGCCTGGAAGATCCGGCCTTCCACGGCCAGGCCCGCTGGGCCGGCATGGACCCGGAAATCGGCGACGAGGCCAAGGATTATTGACAGCCCGAATGGATCATTTGACCGGGACCGGTCCCGCCGCGGCCCGGGCGTATTGGCCGGGCCACGGCACGGCCGCGCCCAGTTCCTGGGCGGCGGCCAGCGGCCAGCGGGGATTGCGCAGCAGCTCCCGGCCCAGGAAGACCAGGTCCGCCGCGCCGTCGTCCAGGATGGCCTGGGCCTGGGCCGGCCGGGTGATGAGGCCGACGGCGGCGGTGGCCATGCCGCTCTCCCGGCGGATCCGCGCGGCGAGCGGCACCTGGTAGCCGGGACCCAGCGGGATATCGGCCCGGGGCACGTTGCCGCCGGAAGAGCAATCCACCAGGTCCACGCCGAGCGGACCTAGCAGGCCGGCCAGCCGCACCGACTGCTCCAGGTCCCAGCCGCCCTCCACCCAGTCGGTGGCGGAAAGGCGCAGGAACACCGGGAGGTCGCCGGGCCAGACTGCCCGGACCACCGCCAGCACCTCCCGCAGCAGCCGGGTGCGGTTCTCGAAGCTGCCGCCCCAGCGGTCCTCCCGGCGGTTGGAGACCGGGGAAAGGAACTGGTGCAGCAGGTAACCGTGGGCGCCGTGCACCTCCACCACCTGGAAGCCGGCGTCCAGGGCGCGCAGGGCGGCGTCCCGGAAATCGCCGATCACCCGCTGCAGGTCCGCCTCGTCCAGGGACCGGGGCGGGGTCCAGCCGGTGTCGAACGGCAGGGTGCTGGCTCCCACGCCCTGCCAGCCGCCCTGATCCAATGGGATGACTGCCCCGCCCCGCCACGGGGCCTGGACGCCGGCCTTGCGCCCCGCATGGGCCAGCTGGACGCCTGGGACGGCGCCCTGGCTCCGGATGAAGCGCACCACCCGGGCCAGCGGCTCCACCTGGTCGTCCTTCCAGATGCCCAGGTCCTGGGGGCTGATGCGTCCTTCGGCGGTGACGGCGGCGGCCTCGGTCATGACCAGGCCGGCCCCGCCCTGGGCCAGCCCGCCCAGGTGGACCAGGTGCCAATCGCCGGCTTTGCCGTCCTCGGCCGAATACTGGCACATGGGTGAGACGCCGACCCGGTTGGACAAGGTGAGGCCGCGCAGTTTCAGGGGGTCGAAAAGAGCAGCCATGGGGCACCTCGCGGGGGTCCAATCTCCGGCCCCTTGAGCAATAATGGTACGAAGCCTGGGTTTCGGATATAGGCTCAAGAGGTTGGTCTATTTCACTTGGTCGGGGGTCCCATGGGCAGAATCATGATCGTGGACGACAGCCGCCTGGCGCGCGTGTTCACGGCGACCTGCCTGCGCAAGCAGGGCCACGAGGTGCAGGAGGTCGACCCCACCAGCATTTTCGAGGTGCTCAAGGCCGTCAAGGAGGCGCGGCCGGACCTGCTGATCATGGACTACCTCATGCCCAACTGCCCCGGCACCAGCCTGGCGCGGGTGTGCCACGAGGATGCCGACCTCGGCTCCATGCGCGTGCTGATGCTGACCGCGCACCGGGACGAGGAAGTGACCCGCAGGCTGATGAACCTGGGCGTGGCGGAGGTGATGTTCAAGCCCTTCGAGCCCCAGGCGCTGGTGGACACGGTCGCCGCCATCCTGGGGCAGCCGACCTGATCCCGGGGTGCCCTACTCGAAGGTGAGCACGCCCCGGTCCTTGCGGTAGGCGAACAGCTCGCCGAACCGGCCCCAGGCGACGATGGTCTCGAAAGTGAACTCCGGATCCTCCATGGGCAGCCGCCCGGCGATCTCCTGGATCAATTCCTCCCGGGACAGTTCGCCTTCGCGCAGCTCGAGCAGTTCGCGCACCACCCGGAACAGCTTCAGGTCGAGCAGCTGCTTGCGCCAGATGAGCTTGCGTTCGTCCATGCCGGACTGGACGAATTCCCGCCCCAGCGGCGTGAGCACCACCGAGCGCTTGGGAGTGTCCACCAGCTCCAGCATCTCCAGGCCCTTCACCGTGGTCAGCACCTTCTCGAACGGCACGTGGGTGTGGGCGACCACCTGGAACAGGTCGCAGGTGCCGCTCTGGGCGTCCAGGAATTCCAGCAGGCCGAGCATGTCGGCGTACTGGGCGCTGGGCAGCGGCTCCACGATGTCGGCCTCCACCGACGGTTCGATGGTGCTCACCTGGATGTCCGGCAGCTCGGTGCTGGTGATGATGTCGTGGATCTGGTCCACCAGGCGCAGGAACTCCGGGGAGCGCATGTTCCGGGGCCGGGGCAGCGGGTTGTCGACGATGGTGCGGATCCGGCCGGGGTTGGCGGAGAGCACGACGATGCGGTCGGCCATGTAGACCACTTCGGGAATGTCGTGGCTCACCATGAGGATGGAAGAGGGGTTGCGCTCCCGGTCGTCCCAGATGTCGAGCACCTCGGCCCGCAGACCTTCGGCGGTGAGGGCGTCCACCGAGCTGAACGGCTCGTCCATGAACAGGATCTCCGGGTCCACCGACAGGGCCCGGGCCATGCCCACGCGCTGCTTCATGCCGCCGCTCAGCTCGCGCGGATAGGCCTCCTCGAAGCCCTCCAGGCCGACCATCTGGATGGCGGCGTTGGTCTTCTCCTTGATCTCGTCCTTGCTCAGGCCCTTGGCCCGCAGGACGTTCTCCACGTTGGCCTCCACGGTCATCCAGGGGTAGAGGGCGAAGGCCTGGAACACGACGGCGGCGTTGTCCAGCAGGCCCTCCTGGGGCTGGCTGTGGTAGAACACCTGGCCCTTGGTCGGCGCGATCAGCCCGGCGAAGATGCGCATGATGGTCGACTTGCCGCATCCGGACGGACCGATCAGGCAGACGAATTCGTCGCGCTTGATGGACAGGTTGATGTCCTCCAGCACGCGCAGGGGCTTGCCGGTGCCCCGGTCGAAGGACTTCTGGATGCCCTTCAGTTCAAGAATGTTGTTGTCGGCCGTTGCCGTCTTGACATCCATTTCTGCCTCACTTGTCCAGGGAATAGCGGGTGAACGCCAGCTTGTAGCAGCGCTTCCAGACCAGCCGGTTGAAGATGACCACGATGGCCGACATCAGCAGGCAGCTGGCCGCCAGCATGGTCAGGTTCCTTTCGTAGGCCGCCTTGCTGATGGTCGCTCCCAGGCCGAAGGTGCTGAGGGTGGCGCCGTTCAGGTTGTAGTACTCGGCGACGATGCTGGCATTCCAGGCGCCGCCCGCGGCGGTCACCCAGCCGGTCACCAGGTAGGGAAAGCTGGCCGGCAGGTAGAGCACCTTGAGCCGCTGCCAGCGGGAGAAATGGAAACTGGTCGCGGCCTCGCGCATGTCGCCCGGAATGGCCATGGCGCCGGCGATGACGTTGAACAGGATGTACCACTGGGTGCCCAGCAGCATCAGCACGACGCAGCCGTAGTTGAGGCCCACCCCGAACTTGGCCAGGGCGACGATCACCATGGGGAACAGCATGGGTGCGGGAAACGAGGCCGCCACCTGCACCACCGGCTGGAAGATCCGCGACAGGCGCGGTGAAAGGCCGATGGCCAGGCCCGCGGGCACGGCCCAGACAGTGCCGATGATGGTGGAGATGAGCACCCGGGACAAGGTCAGGGCGCCGGCCTCGGTCAAGGTGACCCAGGTGCTCCGGGAGATGGCGGCCAGGAACACCACCAGGCGCGCCGAGCCCCAGACGATCAGCAGGCCCAGAGCGACCAGGGCGACGTTGGCCAGCCAGCGGAAGCGCATCTGGGTCTTCTGGGCGCCGGCCGCGGGCTTCCTTTGGCTGGCGCCGGACGGCCCCAGGGCATGCTTGCGATGCACCCGCCTGGCCTCCCACAGCCGGATCAGCCGGGAGCGGCGCAGCAGGCGCAGCAGCCAGCTGCGCGGCACGTCGCCCTGGCTGGTGTCCTCGATCCGGAACCGCTGGGCCATCACCACCACCGGCCGCCAAAGCACCTGGTCGAGGAAGACGATCATGACCACCATGGCCAGGATGGCGTAGATCATGGCGGGGGCGCTGCCCTTCTCCACCGCCACGCTCATGTAGGAACCCAGGCCCGGCAGGCGGAAGTCCTGGTCGCCCAGCTGGAAGGCCTCGGTGATCATCAGGAAGAACCAGCCGCCGGCCATGCTCATCATGCTGTTCCACACCAGCCCCGTGGTGCCGAACGGCAGCTCGATCCACTTCAGCCGCTCCCACCAGGTGAAGCCGTAGACCGTGCCGGCCTCCTGGAATTCCACCGGCACGGACTTGAAGGAGTGGTACAGGCTGAAGGTCATGTTCCAGGCCTGGCCGGTGAAGATCATGATCACCGCGGCCAGCTCCAGGCCCAGGTTGCTGTGCGGGAACAGGGCCACCAGGGCGAGCACCAGCCCCGGCATGAAGCCCAGCACCGGGATGCTCTGCAGGATGTCCAGGATGGGAATCAGCAGCTTTTCCGCCCGGGCGTCCTTGGCGGCCCAGAAAGCGTAGACGAAGGTGAAGGCCAGCGAGATCAGGTAGGCGGCCAGGCCGCGCATCATGGAAAAGAAGGTGTACTTGGGCAGGGCCCAGGGCGACAGGTCTATTTCCACCACCGGGCGGTGCACCCCGGTCCACTGCCGCCCCAGGGTGATCAACCCGTACAGCATCGCCAGGCCGGCCAGTACGACCACGAGGTCCATGTAGCGCCGGCGGCGGAACGGGTAGATGAGGGCATTGGCCTGCCCCCAGACGCTCTCAAGGATGTGGTTGAACATTGGGGACCCGGGAACGAAGATGGAGGAAGGGTTCAAAGGGCAGACCCGGGAATTGTCCCACGGGGCCGTGACAACCTTGTTAACAATCATTCCTGTAAATTGCTGTGCCGGAGAGTGCCATGGATACTCGGAAGATGGGCTTCAACACCAAACTGGTGCACGCGGGCATCCCCGACGATCCCCTCGGCAGCGTGACCACGCCAATCTACCAGACCTCCACCTTCGCCTTCCGCAACGCCAAGGAGGGCGCCGACCGGTTCGCCGGCACCGCCGACGGCTTCATCTACAGCCGCATCGGCAATCCCACCACCAGCGCCCTGGAGCAGAACGTGGCGCAGCTGGAGAACGGCTTCGGCGCCACCGCCACCGCCTCGGGCATGGGCGCCGTCTCCACGGCCTACATGGCGCTGCTCGGCCAGGGCGACCACATGGTGAGCACCGCCTCGGTCTACGGGCCGTCCCGGGTGCTCATGGAAAAGCACATGGGCCGGTTCGGGGTCGAATCGACCTTCATCGACACCACCGACCTGGAGCTGCTCAAGCGCTCGATCAAGCCCAACACCAAGGTCGTCTATGTGGAATCCCCCTCCAACCCGGCCATGCTGGTGACCGACCTGGAGGCCGCCGCCGGCATCGCCCACGCGGCCGGGGCCCTGCTGGTGGTGGACAACACCTTCGCCAGCCCGTACCTGCAGAAGCCCCTCGACCTGGGGGCGGACGTGGTGCTGCATTCGGTGACCAAGTTCATCAACGGCCACGCCGACGTGGTGGGCGGCATCCTGGTGGCCAAGACCGAGGCGCTGTACAAGCAGCTCCGGGCCATGGTGGTGATCATGGGCTGCAATATGGACCCGCACCAGGCGTCCATGGTCAGCCGCGGCCTCAAGACCCTGGCGATCCGGGTGGAGCGGGCCCAGGCCAACACCATGGAAATCGCCAAGTGGCTGGAGAAGCATCCCAAGGTGGAGTGGGTGAGCTACCTGGGCCTGCCCAGCCATCCCCAGTACGACTTGGCGCGGCGGCAGATGGCAGGCCCTGGCGCCATGATCTCGTTCGGCGTGAAAGGCGGCGTGGCGGCCGGCGCCCGGCTGATGGACGCGGTCAAGCTGGCGGCCCTGGCGGTATCCCTGGGCGGGGTGGAGACCCTGATCTGCCATCCGGCCTCCATGACCCACGCCAGCATGGGCGCCCAGGCGCGCCTGGCCGGGGGCGTGTCGGACGGGCTGGTGCGCTACTCGGTGGGCATCGAGGACCTGGCCGACCTGATCGCGGATCTGGAGCAGGCGCTGGAAAAGGTCTGAGCACACCCGCCTCGATTGCCGGAAACTCGGCGATCTGCTTGGCGATTGGATCAGCGCGCCTGGTGTCTGTGCACCATTTCCAGCAATTCGCTGTCCACTCGGGTCTGCCAACCGTCCCCTGTGGCTCGGAAGTATTCCACTACTTCGCGAGACAGCCTCAGGCTGATACGCACTTTGGTCGGAGCCTTCTGCGGTCCGCGCACGCCCAATTTTTTCACCAAAGAATCAGGTAACCCGGCCTCGTGGATGGGCTTGAACTGTTTTATATCGTCCAAGGTCAGTTCCCGGACTTCGCCTTCCTCACTAATAAGTGGTTTGTGCCTGCTCATAAGCTCTCCTTTCCCTGGCGTTCGCCTTCCGAAAGCTGATCACTCGTATGCCCGTCACCGTTTCCGTTAACACCAGGACATGCATGCGTCCAGCCAAGCATCCCAATACCGTTCGTACAAAATCTTTCTCCGCGAGCCTCGGACGAAACGCACTGCGTCGAGTCTGAGGCTCGCGGAGGAGGACCTGGATCCGGGCCCCGGTCCCCCGTGCGCTCAATCCAGCTTGAAGCCCAGGTCGACGGTGACCTGCCACTCGTAGGGTTTGCCGTCCTTGACCGCGCCCCGGTACTCAACCACCTCGAACCAGGAGATGCCGTGGAGCGTCTCGCTGGCCTTGGCGATGGCCAGGGTCACGGCCTTCTCGAAGCTTTCTCCTGAACAGCCGACCACCCGGACCTTTTTGTAGATCTTGTCGCTCATGGGGCTTCTCCTCGGCGAGGAGGTTAGCACTCGACCCGGTGGATGGAAACCGTTCTGTTTCGGATCAGGGCTCTTTTTCTTCCAGTCCGGCGACCTTGGCCACCCGGCGGAGATGGCGTTCCGCACCGCTGAAGCGCGCGGCGAGGAAGGTGCTGACCAGTTCCCAGGCCAGTTCCTCCCCCACCACCCGGCCACCCAGGCAAAGGACGTTCAGATCATCGTCCTCGACCCCCTGGTGGGCGGAGAAGGAATCCTGGATCAGACAGGCCCGGGCGCCGGGCACCTTGTTGGCGGCGATGCAGGCGCCCACGCCGCTGCCGCAGATGGCCAGCCCGCGCGCCACCTCGCCCCGGGCCACGGCCCGGGCCAGGGGCACGACGAAGTCCGGATAGTCGTCGTCCGGGTCGGCCTGCAGGTTGCCGTAATCCACGGCCTCCAGGCCGGCTTCCACCAGCCTGCGCGACAGCCGCAACTTGAGCTTATGCCCGCCGTGGTCGCTGGCGAGGCCGATGCGCAGGGGGGCGCCAGGGTCCAGGTCCGGTGCCATGGGCTAATCCGCCAGGGTGGAAAGATCGCCCGGGTCCTCGCCCATCTCCACCGCCTTCAGATAGCGCCGGACGATCTTGCCGGAACGGGTCTTGGGCAGGGACGCGCGGATCTCGATCTCGGACGGGGTCGCGATGGGACCCAGGTCCTGGCGGACGTGGTCCTTCAGCGAGGCGATCAGGCCGTGGCCCGGTTCGATGCCGGGCCGCAGCACCACGAAGGCCTTGATCCGCTCGCCCTTGAGCGGGTCGGGCAGGCCGACCACGGCGGCTTCGGCCACCGCGGGATGGCGGCTCAAGGCGCCTTCCACGTCCGCGGTGCCGATCCGGTGCCCGGCCACGTTCATCACGTCGTCGGACCGGCCCAGCACGGCGAAGTAGCCGTCCCGGTCGCGCACGGCGATGTCGCCGGCGGTGTAGACCCCGCCGGGGATCTGGTTCCAGTAGCGCTCGTAGCGGGGATGGTCGTTCCAGATGGTGCGCATCATGTAGGGCAGGGGCTTGCGCAGGATCAGCAGGCCGCCGTGGCCGTCGGGCACCGGGTTGCCCTGGGGGTCCACCACTTCCGCCGAAACCCCGGGCATGGCCTTGCCGACCTTGCCGGGCCGCGCCTCGAAGGTGGGCAGGGTGCCCAGCACCGGGGCGGCGATCTCGGTCTGCCACCAGTTGTCCACCACCATGCCGTCGCTCTGGCCGGCCAGGTACTTCTGGGCCCAGGCGTGCGCCTCGGGGTTGAGCGGTTCCCCGGCGCAGGCGATCAGCCGCAGCCGGGACAGGTCGTACTTGCAGGGCGCTTCGGGGCCGTGGCTCATCCACATGCGCACGGCCGTGGGCGCGGTGAACATGATGTTGACGCCGAACCGCTCGCACAGCTCCCAGGTGACCTCGGCGCTGGGGTAGTCGGGCACGCCCTCCCGGCAGAAGATCGTGGCGCCGCAGGACAAGGGGCCGTAGACGATGAAGGAGTGGCCGACGATCCAGCCGATGTCCGAGGTGCTCCAGTAGATGTCCCGGTCGGTGATCTGGTAGAAGGCCTTGGCCAGGTAGGTCACGCCCACCAGGTAGCCGCCGGTCGAGTGCACCACGCCCTTGGGCGTGCCGGTGGTGCCGGAGGTGTACAGGATGAACAGGGGGTCTTCCGCGTCCATGGGCTCGGGCTCGAAGTGGATGCCGCGGGCCTCCTGGATGTCGTAGAAGTCGTGTTCGCGTTCGGATTCGAACGCGTAGGGCGCGTCGCCCGGGCGGGAGCCGCGCCGGTGGACGATGACGTGGTCGACGAAGATCAGGTCCATCACCGCCTCGTCCACGGTGGGCTTGAGGGCCACCTTCTTGCCGCGCCGGAAGGTGAAGTCGGAGCAGATCACGATGCTGGCGTGGCAGTCCTCGATGCGCGCGCGCAGCGCCTGGGTGCCCATGCCGGCGTAGACCACGGAATGGATGGCGCCGAGCCGGGCGCAGGCGAGCATGGAGATCACCCCTTCGGGGGTCAGGGGCATGTAGATGATGACCCGGTCGCCCTTCTTCAGGCCCAGCCGCCTGAGGGTGTTGGCCAGGCGGTTGACCTCGCGGTAGAGCCGGCCGTAGGTGTAGGTCTGCTCTTCGCCGTCCTCTCCCACCCAGATGAGCGCGGCCTTGTTGCGCCGCTCGGAGTAGACGTGGCGGTCGATGCAGTTGACGGTCACGTTGAGCTTGCCGCCCAGGAACCATTCGTGGCGCGGCAGATCGAACCGGCTCACCTGCGAGAAGGGCTCCATCCAGTCCACCAGCTTGGCCTGCTCGGCCCAGAAGGCGTCGGGATCCCGCTCGGCATGGGCGCGTTCGACGCTGTCGTTGGCCAGGTAGGCCTGGCGGGACAGCCAGACCGGCGCCGGGATGACGTTCTCATCCTTCTGCAGGCGCATGATCGCCGCCTGCTGGTGCTCGCTCAGGATTTGAGGTCCTGCTCCAGTCGGACTGTGGGATCCCTCGGTCGCCATGCCTGCCCCCATCGAATCGCGGCCACCCCCTTTGGGCGGATGCGACGATGCTAGAAGAGTTTTCCGACAAGTCGATCGTTAATTTCATCCGGGAGGGTTGATTTTCCGGAGCGACAGGTTAATCCGGCTGGGGCCGGATCGGGGTGGGAAATTATTCATAAGTTTCTTATTTATTAAATAGATAGCTTACTCATCGAGCAGTTCCGGGGTGGCGCGCGCCGGAACCGCGGGCTGGTTGAGCCGCTTGCGGATCCGGCGCAGCTCGTGCTTGTCGTAGGGCATGACGATCCGGGGCTTGTTGTGGACCAGCTCGAAGCCGTGGATCTGCTGGTAGAACTCCAGGTGATGGTGGTTGATGGTGCTTTCGATGATGCGGTGCCTGGACAGTTCCGAACGGTGGATGAGGTTGCGCAGGTTGTCGTTCTCCGGAGCCACCAGGCAGGTGTAGAAGATGTACTTCACCTCGAAGATCGTCAGCTGGGACATGAGGATCCGCCAGTAGGGCGTCCGGGCCTCGATGCTGGGCAGCTCGTTCTCGATCTGTTCCAGGAGGCATTCCAGGGTGCCCAGATAGCGGGTCTGCCGGCTCAGGATGCGCTGGGTCTCCAGGAACAATTTGAAGTAGTAGACCTTCTTGTCCTCGGCCGTGCCGGCATCCAGGAAATGGCTGTACTTCTGCATGGCGGTATGCAGCTTCTTGATCAGGAAGATCAGGGCGGCCACGCCGTCGTGGGCGGTGTCGGTCTTGTGGTCGATGATCTTGATGTCGTCCAGGTTCTGCCGGTAATAGCCGAGCAGGCGATAGAACGAGTCTTCGAACCGCTCCTTGCGGAAGGTTTCCTTGGACTCGGCCAGTTCATGGCGCTGCAGGTGGATGGTCAGGATCAGCCCGGCGAAGGCCAGTCCGGAAAAAATGGTATTGATGACGCCGAAGCTCTCCCCGAACACGCCGCTCCGGCTCATGGAGAAATCCCGGATCGGCCAGTTGAGCCAAAGGATCAACGCGCCATACAGGAAAGTGATGCCTATCACGACGCTGAACAGGGTCAAGGCGATCCGGTTGAACTTCATCGGCTTTGCTCCTGGGGCGGGTTGGTCCGCACCATGATCGCACCAATGCGTCCAGGCGCACGAAGGCAGCACCAGCGGTATGCTCATCAAGGAGCTTGCATGGCGACCGCGTCCACAATCATCTCGTCATTCCGGGGCAGGTTGAGCCCGGCGCGAGCGCCCCGGGTCCTGGAGCGGAAGATCGCGCTCATGTACGGCCATCTGCCGGCCGGGTTGGCCGCGGGGCTTGCGGCAGCCCTCACCTTGACCTTCATCCTGCCGAGCCCGGACGGGCGCGGCGCCCTGCTCTCGTGGGGGCTGGCCAACCTCGTCGTGGCTTCGCTCCGGTACTGGGACTGCCTTGCCTACAAGCGCCGGCCCCAGGGGTCCGCGCGGGGCCACCTGGGGGCGCTGGTGCTGGGCGCGGCCGCCCAGGGCGCGCTTTGGGGGTTGCTGGGCTGGCACTGGTTTTCGGCGGTTTCGCTGGACCCGCTGTTCATCACCCTGGTCCTGGCCTGCATGGCGGGTGGAGCGGTGATCTTCCTGACGCCGATCTACCTTGCCTACGTCGTCAACGTGATCCCGTTGCTGGTCCCGGTCTGCCTCCGCCTCCTGGGCGCCGGCGTGGGCCTTCAGCGAATGGCGGGCGGCGTGGGGCTGGTCTATGCCGTGGCCATGCTGTACGCCTCGGCCAGGGCCAGCCGCTGGCTGGGCGACGCCCTGGCCTCCGCGTCCGAGAACGAGGATCTGGCCGCCGACCTGGGGCAACGCAAGGCGCACCTGGAGCAGGTGGTGGAGGAGCGCACCCGGAGCCTTTCCGTGGCCATCGCCCAGCTGACCGAGGGGCTGCGGGACAAGGAGCAGGAACGGCAGCGCGCCGCCCGGAGCGACGCCAACCACCTCAGCCTGCTCCAGGCGATCAACGAGGGTTTCGGCCATGTGGACGCCCAGGAGATCTTCCTGTTCGCCAACCCGGCGGCGGAGAAGATCTTCGGCGTGGCGCCCGGGACCCTGGTGGGGCGTTCCCTGGTGTCCTTCCTGGATTCGGAAGGCGCGGAGCTGGTCCGCCGGGAGACCGGGACCCGCAGCCAGGGCCTGAGCAACCGCTACGTCTGTCCCATCATCCTGGACGACGGGCGGCAGCGCACGCTCCAGGTGAACGCCTCGCCGATCCGCGACGCCGACGGGCAGTTCCTCGGGGCCTCGGCGGTGTTCGAGGACATCACCGAGCGCCTGGAGGCCGAGGCGCGCGAACGCAGGCTCCAGGCCGAGCTGCACCACGCCCAGAAACTGGAGAGCATCGGCAGCCTGGCCGGCGGAGTCGCCCACGACATGAACAACATCCTGGGCGCGGTCCAGGCCATCGTCCAGACGCTCATGCAGAAACATGCCCGTGAGGCCGGGCTGCTGGAAGAACTGGCGATCATCGAACGGGCTTCCATCCGGGGCCGGGACCTGGTGAAGAGCTTGACCCATTTCGTGCGCAAGGAGCTCACCGAACCGGAGCCCCTGGACCTGAACGCGCTGGTGCGGGAGGAGGCGGCCCTGCTGGCCCGGACCACCCTGGGCAAGGTGGCCCTGGTGGTGGACCTGGAAGAACCGCTGCCCGCGGTGCTGGGCGAGCGGGCGGCTTTGGCCGGCGTCCTCATGAACCTGTGCGGCAACGCCCTGGACGCGATGCCGGAGGCGGGCAGCCTGGTCCTGCGCACCCGCGGCCTGCCGGATGGCTGGATCGAGCTGACCCTGGAGGATACCGGCAAGGGCATGCCGCCCGAGGTGCTGGTCCGGGCCATGGAACCCTTCTACACCACCAAGGCGATCGGCAAGGGCACCGGCCTGGGCCTGGCCATGGCCTATGCCACGGTCAAGGCCCACGGCGGGTCGATGACCATGCAGAGCGAGGTGGGCCGGGGCACCACGGTCCTGATCCGGCTGCCGTCGGCCAAGTTCCCGATGGCGAGCGGGCCGGCCGGGCTGCGGGCGGAACCCGCCGGGGCCCTGCGTATCCTCCAGGTGGATGACGACGACCTGATCCTTGCTTCCATTCCGCTCCTGCTTGAACTCCAGGGCCACACCGTCACCACCGCCGCCGGCGGCCAGGAGGCCCTGGACCGGCTGGGCGGGGGCCTGGAGGTGGATCTGGTCATCCTCGACCTCAACATGCCCGGGATGAACGGCCTGGAGACCCTGCACCGCCTGCGCGCCCTGCGTCCCGGACTGCCGGTGCTGCTGGCCACCGGCTACCTGGATCCGGCCACCGAGACCGAACTCGGGCGCTTCGGCCAGGCCCTGAGCATCGCGAAGCCCTTTTCAATGCAGGAACTGAATGGGATGCTGAAACGGCTCACCGCCCTGGAGTCCGCATGATCCCCACCTTCCTCCTCGCCACGCTGCTCGCGGTCCAGCCGGCCGGCCCCTTCGGCAACTGGACCCTGGATTCCGCGCCGGACCTGCCCAAGGTCATCGAGGAAGCGACGGCTTCCATGAACTTCATCACCCGTCCCATCGCCCGCTCCCGGCTGAACAAGACCAACGAGGTCTACCCGACCGTGCGGATCGGGCGCGAAGCCGGCACCATCTCCATCCAGTACGGCCAGCGCCAGCCCCAGCACATGCCCGCGGACGGCAGCACGGTGCCCTGGACCCGGGAGGACGGCGAGAAGTTCCTCATCTCCGCCCGGGCCGAGCAGGACGATCTGGTGCAGACCTACAAGGCCGAGGACGGGGAGCGCACCAACGTGTTCCATGTGGACCCCGCCAGCCGGATCCTGACCCTCAAGGTCACCGTGACCAGCCCCAGGCTGCCCCGCCCCGTGAGCTACGCCATCACCTACCGGTGAATTTGCCCATGGTCTCGAGCTTGCTTTGGATCTCCTTGAGAGTGAAAGGCTTGCGCAGGCTGTGCACATTCGTCCGGCCCTCCAGCAGGGGGGCGATGGCGTCGTCGCTGTAGCCGGTGGCCATGAGCACGGTCTGGCCGGGCCGGAGCGCCAGCAGCCGGGTCAAGGTCTGGGCGCCGTTGAGGCCGGGCATGTTCATGTCCAGGATCACCAGGTCCACCTCCAGGCCTGCCTGGAGCCGTTCCAGGGCCTCCAGGCCGGATCCGGCGCTGTGCACCTCATGGCCCAGGGCGGCGAGCATGGGGCCGATGGACATGCGGATGAGTTCGTCGTCATCCACCAGCAGGATCCGGTAGCGCGGGGATGCCGCCGGCGCGGGTTCCGCGGGCGGAGCGAGCGGGGGAGCGGGCATGGCCGGGAAGGCCAGGATGACCTCGGTGCCCTGGCCCGGCTGGCTGTGGATCTCGAGACTGCCCTTGTGCGCCTTCACCGTGCCGTAGACCATGGCCAGGCCCAGTCCGGTCCCCTTGCCCACAGGCTTGGTGGTGAAGAACGGCTCGATGGCCTTGCGCCGCACTTCGGCATTCATGCCCTCGCCGCTGTCCTTGATGCTGAGGGTGACGTCGCCGGCGCCGCAGCGGGTCCGGAGTTCCAGGCTGCCGCCGTCGGGCATGGCGTCCACCGCATTGACGCACAGGTTGATCAGGGCGTGGCTCAGTGCGCCGCTGTCGCCCTCGATCAGGCTCAGGGGCTCCTGGAAATCGGTGGAGATCTGGATCCGCTGCAGGGTGGTGTAGCTGAGCAGGTGGACCATCTCCCCGGCGAGGGTGTTGAGATTGACCGGGCCCGTGGCCTCCAGGTCCTTGCGGGCGAAGTACAGCAGGCTCTTGACCACGTCCCGGCCCCGGGCGCAGGCGCGGATGATGGTGTCCAGGGCGTTCGCCTGGGGGTCGGGGTCGGCGCAGGTGGCGCGCATGGCCGAGGACATGCCCATGATGGCCGCCAGGACGTTGTTCATGTCGTGGGCCACGCCGCCGGCCAGGCTGCCGATGCTTTCCAGCTTTTCCGCATGCTGCAGTTCCGCCTGCAGGCGGCGCTGCTCGGCTTCGGTCTCCACTTCCCCGGTGCGGTCCAGGTTGATGCCGATGATCCGGACCGCGCGCCCCTCGGCGTCGCGCAGCACGTGGCCGCTGGACTTGATGTGGTGGACGGTCCCGTCCCGGTTGATGGTGCGGAATTCCAAATCGTAGCTGCGCTCTCCGGCCACGGCGGCCTGGATGGCGGCCACGGTCGCGGCGCGGTCCTCCGGGTGGAGAATTTCCCGGCACCACTCCTCGAAGCTCGGCGGGACGGTCCGGTGCTCGATGCCGTGGATCACGAACATCCTTTCGTTCCAGACCTCGATGTCCTCGACCAGATTCCGGTCCCAGATGCCCAGGTTGGCCGAGGCGATGGCCAGTTCCAGCCGCTGGTTGCTCTCCCGCAGGGCTTCCTCGGTCCGCTTCTGGGCGGTGATGTCCCGGGCCAGGGAGAGGTTGTAGCACTCGCCCTTGATCTGCAGCACCGAGGAGCAGAGTTCGGCGATGAACAGGGTGCCGTCCTTGCGCCGCAGCGTGGCTTCCCGCCCCAGCACGATGCCGTTGGCCAGCAGCTCGGCCACGTGCTGGTCGCGGTCCTCGGCGCGCACCCAGATGCCCAGATCGGACGGCAGGGTGGAGCGGCCGATCAGCTCCGCCCGGGCATAGCCGAACATCTTCACATAGCTCTGGTTGAGTTCCACCAGGAGGCCGCTGTCCATGTGCGTGAGGTCGATGGCGTCCGGGCTCATGTGGAAGATGTTGGAGAATTTCTGCTCCGATGCCTCCAGGCCCTGCACGTGGCGGTTGAGCGTGGCGTACAGCAGCGCGGAGGTGATCAGGATGAACACCATCCCCTTCAGGGAGCTGGCCATCATCATGGCGGCGGGGTTGCTGAACAGCAGCCGGACCAGGCGGTCGGAAAGCAGGATCCACAGGACGGCGAAGCCGGCATAGAGCAGGACGATCCGCGCCACCCCCCAGCGATGGGCGTTGCGGGGACGGGCCAGCGCGCGGGTAAGGGCGTCGGCGGCCGGATGGGACCGTGGGGCATCGAACACGTGGAACTCCGATCGACTCGGGGCGATCCGTTAGAACAGGCTCTGGCCGTCCATCTCCAGGGGCTGGGCCAGCCCCATGAGCTTGAGCAGGGTCGGCGCCACGTCGGCCAGGGCGCCGCCGGCGCGCAGCTGGGTGGCCTCGAAGCCCTGGGCCACCAGCACCGCGGGCACCGGGTTGATGGTGTGGGCGGTGTGCGGGTTGCCCTTCTCGTCGCGCATGCACTCGCAGTTGCCGTGGTCGGCGGTGACCAGCAGGGCGCCGCCCCTGGCCAGGGTGGCGGCGGCGACCTGGCGGATGGCGTCGTCCACCACGGCGCAGGCCATGGCGGCGGCGGAGAGGTCTCCGGTGTGGCCGACCATGTCGGGGTTGGCCAGGTTGCACACCAGCAGGCGGTATTCGCCGCCGTCGATGGCCCGCACCAGGCCGCGCACCACTTCATGCGCGCTCATCTCGGGCTGGAGCTCATAGGTGGCGACCTTGGGCGAGGGCACCAGCAGGCGGTCCTCCCCGGCGAACGGCTCCTCCCGGCCGCCGTTGAAGAAATAGGTCACGTGGGCGTATTTTTCCGTCTCGGCGGTGCGCAGCTGCTTCCAGCCCCGGGCGGCCACCAGCTCCCCCAGGATGTTGGCGAGGTTCTGGGGCGGGTAGGCGACGGCGGTGTACGGCTCCAGGTCCCGTTCGTAGGCGGTGAAGGTGACCAGGCGGCACTTGGGCTGGCGGGCCCGCTTGAAGCCGTCGAAGTCGGGCATCACCAGGGCGTGGCACAGCTCACGCGCCCGGTCGGCGCGGAAGTTGAAGAAGATCACCCCGTCGCCGTCCTGGATGGGCTGGAACGCCGCGGTGCGGGTGGGCGTGACGAACTCGTCGGTCTCGCCCCGGTCGTAGGCGGCCTTGATCGCCGCCTGGGCATCGTCCGCCTCGTGTTCGGCCGCGCCGTCCACCAGCAGCTTCCAAGCCCGCTCCACCCGGTCCCAGCGCTTGTCCCGGTCCATGGCGAAGTAGCGGCCGCAGATGGAGCCGATGCTCACCAGCGGGCAGCCGCGCAGCTGGAAGGCCAGCCACTGCAGGTAGCCGTCGGAGCTCTTCTGCTCGGTGTCCCGGCCGTCCAGGAAGGCGTGGATGGTGGTGGGGACGCCCGCGGCCTGGGCCCAGTGGGCCAGGGCCACCAGGTGGTTCTGGTGGCTGTGCACGCCGCCGTCGGAGACCAGGCCCAGCAGGTGCAGCCGGCCGCCGGATCCCTTCAGTTCGGCCAACAGGGCGCCCATGGCCGGGTTGTCCCGGAAGGTGCCCTTGCGGATGGCCGCGTCGATCCGGGTGAGCTCCTGCCACACCACGCGCCCGGCGCCCAGGTTCATGTGGCCGACTTCCGAGTTGCCGAACTGGCCTTCGGGCAGTCCGACCCCCTCGCCGCCGGCCTGCAGCTGGGTGGCGGCATAGCGCCGGCGCAGGTCGTTCAGGTTGGCCATGCCGGAGACGAAGGTGGCGTCGAAGGCGTTGCGGGGGCCGTCCCCGAAACCGTCGAGGATGAGCAGGGTGATGGGGCCTTGGATCATGGGGCGGCCTTCCGGGTGAGGGTCAGGGAACCTGTTCCCCGTGGGGGTTGCAGAGGAGGAACAAGACGGCCATGCGCACCGGCACGCCGTTGGTGACCTGGGACAGGACCAGGCTGTTGGGCCCGTCCGCCACCTCGGAGGTGATCTCCACGCCGCGGTTGATGGGGCCGGGATGGAGCACGGCCACGTCCGGCTTGCAGAGCTTCATCCGGGCCGCGTTGAGCTGGAAGAAACGGGCGTACTCGCCCTGGCTGGGGATGAAGGCGCCGGTGCCGCGCTCGAACTGGCAGCGCAGGGTCATGACCGCGTCCTGGCTCGGCAGGATGGCTTCCAGATCGTGGCTGACCATCACGGTGGGCCAGGTCTCCTGGATCCCTTCGGGAATGAGCGTGGGCGGGCCCACCAGGGTGACCTCGGCGCCCATCTTGGTGAGCAGCCAGAGGTTGGAGCGGACCACCCGGCTGTTGCGGATATCCCCGACGATGGCGACGCGCAGGCCTTCCAGCCGGCCGAAGCGCTTGCGCAGGGTGTAGGCGTCCAGCAGGGCCTGGGTGGGGTGCTCGTGGGCGCCGTCGCCGGCGTTGACGATGCTGGCGCGCATGTGCCGGGCCAGCAGCGCGTGGGCGCCGGGAGCGGAGTGGCGCATGACCACCAGGTCCGGATGCATGGCCTGGAGATTCATGGCGGTGTCGATCAGCGTCTCGCCTTTGCTGAGCGAGCTGGTGTCGGCGTCGAAATTGATGATCTCCGCGGACAGGCGCTTCTCGGCGATCTCGAAGCTGTTGCGGGTGCGGGTGGAGTTCTCGAAGAACAGGTTGACCACCAGGCGCTTGCGCAGGGCCGGGACGATCTTGATCTCCTGCCGTTCGCAGACTTCCTCGAAGCCGCGGGCCTGGTCGAGGATGGCGGTGATGTCCTGGGCGGTGAGCGGCTGGATGCCGAGCAGGTGGCGGTGGGGGAACAGGTAGCGCGGTGCGGTCATGTCAGCCGCGCCCTTCGAGGAATACGCCGTCGATGCCGTCGACTTCCCGCATCTTGACGGAGACCCGCTGGTTCAGAGGCACGTCCAGCTTCAGCCCCATGAAGTCCGGCTGGACCGGCAGCTGCCGTCCGCCCCGGTCGGCCAGCACCGCCAGCCAGATCCGGTCGGGCCGGCCGTGGTCCAGCAGGGCGTCCATGGCGGCCCGGATGGTGCGGCCCGTGAAGATCACATCGTCAACCAGCACCACGGTCCGGTCCTTCAGGGTGAAGGGGATCTCGGTGGGGCGCACGATCGGGCTGCCCGCCAATTCCGACAGGTCGTCCCGGTAGAGGGTGATGTCCAAGGCGCCCAGGGGGATCTCCTTCTGCAGGATCCCTTCCAGCATGACCGCCAGGCGCTCGGCCAGATGCAGGCCGCGGGTGCGGATGCCGAGCAGCGCGAGGGATTCATTGTTGCCGAAAGCGGCCACGATCTCCCGGCAGAGGCGCTGCAGATGGACTTCCACCTGCCTGGCGTCGAGCAGGCATGGTGCTGGGGTGTCTGGCATGCTTCCTCCTGGATCAGCTCGTCGCATCCAGTGTATCGGATGCCCAGGCGTTTGGGCGGCCCGCGGCTGGATACAATGGCTTTACGCTGGCCTATGTGGCTGCATGAAGGATCCTTGCCATGGAATATCCACTGGAATCAATGGAACCCCGGGCGCTCTGGGGGTATTTCCTGGCGCTTTCACGGATTCCCAGGGGTTCCGGCAACGAGGCGGCCGCGACCGCCTGGGTGGCGGACCAGGCCCGGGCCCTGAACTGCCCGGTGACCCGGGACGCGGCCGGCAACGTGCTGATCCGCAAGCCGGCGGCGCCCGGCCGGGAAGCCGCCCCGGCCACGGCCCTGCAGGCCCACGTGGACATGGTCTGCGAAAAGAACGAAGCCACGGTCCATGATTTCCTGACCGATCCGATCACCGTGGTGCGGGACGGCGATCTGCTGCGGGCCCGGGGCACCACCCTGGGCGCCGACGACGGGATCGGCGTCGCCGCCGCCCTGGCGGTGCTGGCCTCCCCGTCCATCCAGCATGGGCCGCTGGAGGTGCTGATCACCGTCGGCGAGGAGACCGGGCTGACCGGCGCCAAGGCGCTCCAGGCCGGCTGCCTGCGGGCGGCGAACCTGCTGAACCTGGATAGCGGCAAGGCCGGTTTCATCACCATCGGCTGTTCAGGCGGCCTGGACAGCCAGGCGGTCCGGCCGGTGGCGCTGCGGGCGGCCAGCCCCGGCCGGTCGGCCTGGCGGCTCAAGGTGGGCGGTCTGAAGGGTGGGCATTCGGGCGGAGCGATCAACCAGGGCCGGGGCAACGCCATCCAGATCCTGGCCCGGGCGCTGTGGGCCCTGATGCCCTTCGATTGGGAGCTGGCGGCCGTCTCCGGGGGCGACAAGCGCAACGCCATTCCCCGGGAGGCCTCGGCCCTGCTGTTCCTGGAACCCGGCCGGGAACCCCGGCTGCGCGAGGCGGTGGCGGGGCTGGAGGCGGAGACGCGCGCCGCCCTGGGGGCATTCGACCCCGAGGTGGCCTTCACCCTGGAAAGCGCCGCGCCGGCCGTCCGGGAGGTGATGCGGGACCAGGATGCCCGGGCCGTGGTGGCCTTCCTGTTCACCGCGCCGCACGGGGTGATCGCCGAAAGTCCGGTCATTCCGGGCCTGGTGCAGACCTCCACCAACCTGGCGAAGGTGGCCACCAGTGAAGGCGCCGTGCGGGTGGCCATGAGCCACCGCAGTTCCGTGGCCAGTTCCAAAGTGGCCGTGGCCGACCGGGTGGAAGCCCTTGCCGCGCTGGCCGGCTTCACCCTGGGCCGGGGGGAAGGCTACCCCGGCTGGCAGCCCGACCTGGAGTCGCCCCTGGCCCAGCGGGTCAGCGCGGTGCATGAAGCCCTGTTCGGCAAGCCCATGGCATTCCGGGCCACCCACGGCGGCCTGGAGTGCGGCCTCATCGGCGAGGGCCATCCCGGGCTGCGGATGGTTTCGTTCGGGCCGGACATGTGGGACATCCACACGCCGGACGAGCGCGTGAGCATCAGCTCGGTGGCGCAGTTCTGGACGCTGCTGGGGGCGGTGCTGGAGGAGCTGGCGTCAGTTCCGCCAGCAGGTGCCTAGCCACGCACTGGAATCGTTTGTCGTCGCCGTAGGCGCGGGCGAGGAGCATGGCGCCCTCGAGGGTGCCGACCAGGACCCGGGCGCGTTCCCGGGGCGGGTCCCTGAAGGCGATTTCCCGGGCGCTGCGCCCCCGTTCGAGCACCCCTGACAGCCAAAGCTCGTTGGCATCGAAGAAGCGCCGCAGTTCTTCCTGCATCGCCGGCGGCAGGGTGGCGTATTCCGCCGCGAACATGCCGCAGAGGCACATCCGGTCGAGGTGCATGACCTCGTGATACAGCTTCACGTAGCTTCGCAGCTTCCCGGTGGCTTTGCCGCCCCGGTGATCGATCGCCGCCAGGGCCTCGACGAAGCGCTCCCGGTAGCGGGCGATGAGCGCCCGCCCGAGCTCGGCCTTGCTCGGGAAGTGGTAGTGCAGGCTGGCCTTGGTCACGCCCAGCTGCAGGGCGATGTCGGCATAGCTGAAACCATTGAAGCCACAGGTCTGGGCCAACTGCTGAGCGGTGTCCAGGATCCGTTCGGCGGCATCGATTCGGCGGGGTTCGGACATGGCTCTGGGGCTCCCAAAAAAATCGCCTGCGATCTTGACATTAACCTACTAGTAAGTAAATTGCTAGCCGGGCAAATACACTTGGAATGTGGCGCGTGGTGAACGGGCAGCCTCGAGGAGGCGGCGCCCCGCGTCCTGGGTGGGCCCCGGATCAGGAGGCAGTCATGACCACCGTTCAACAAATGACTGAACACAAATCCTTTGCCGAACCCGATGAGGTTCGCACCTTTCCCAACGGGCGGGCCGAGATTCTCCGCATCGGCGGCGCCGAAGTGGGCCGGCTCATCTTCGAGCCGGGCTGGCGCTGGTCCAGGGATGTGAAACCCATCGCCAAGACCGCCAGCTGCGAGGCGCCGCATTTCCAGTACCACGTGGCTGGCCGCCTGGCCATCCACATGGACGACGGCTCGGAGTTCATCGCCAGCAAGGGCGACATCACCTCTTTGCCGAGCGGCCACGACGCCTGGGTCGTGGGGGACGAGCCGGTCATCGTCGTCGACTGGTTCGGCGCGACCCACTACGCCAAGGAACCATGACCCGGAGGAATCCCATGTACGTCTGTCAGTGGCACCTGGAAATCCTTTTCGGCCGACAGGGCGAAGCAGTGAAGGTTTTCAACGCCTGGAGCGCGGAGATGCTCGCCTCTTCGGAATTCCGCCGGGCCAAATCGCACCGGCTGCTTTGCGGCCACGTGGGCCCCTCGGCTTCGCACCTGATTCACGAGCACGTCTTCGAGACCCTCGCGGACTTCGAGACGGCCCTGCAGGATATGGCCAAACCGCAGTTCAAGCCCTTCCCCGAGGCGCTGGCCCCCATCATCGTGCCCGGTTCCCAGCACTGGGAGATCTTCAGGACCCTGTCCTGATCCGGGGAACACATCCGCCCGGCCGGAATCTAATGTTCGAATCCAACCCTCCTCCTAGGGACGCCTGCCGCCCCAAGGAGGTGACTTTCTCCCAGAAAAGGAGGGGATCATGACCAACAAAACCGCCACCATCCGCAACGGCGTGAACGTGGACGATCTCATGGCCACCGTCGAAGCCATCAAGGCCAAGCCATCGCTGGCCCAGTTCGTCTTCCGCTCCAAGGCCAAGTGGATCAACCGGGCTCACACCCAGAGCACCTTCGATTCCCTGTACGGTGCCGGGGAAGAGCACAAGCGCAGCACCCCGCTGTTCGCGGAAGGGGACGAGCCCGCGGCCCTGCTGGGCACGGACCTGGCCCCCAACGCGGCCGAGGCGGCCCTGCACGCCCTGAGCTGCTGCATGAGCGTCACTTATGCCTACAACGCCGCGGCCATGGGAATCGATATCAAGAATCTGAGTTTCGAAATGGAGACCGACTCGAACCTGCTCGGATTCCTGGAACTAGATAAGAACGTGCGCCCTGGGCTCTCACCGATCCGGGTCAAGGTGAACCTCGAGTGCAGCGGGACCCCGGAGCAGGTGAAGGAACTCCATGAAAAGGTGAACCGCACCTCGCCGCTGATGGACACCTTCCGGAACCCGGTGGATCTCCAGGTGCGCACCAGTTGAGCTAGTCGGTGATCAGCGCCCGCATCTCGTCGTTGCCGAAATCCGAACTGCAGCTGATCACCACCGCGCAATGTCCCGGCTGGCTGGGCGGCAGTTCCACCTGGGTGCTGAACTGGCCGTCGGCGTCGGTCTTGCCTGCGCCCAGGGTGCCGGCCTTCTTGAAGCTGGAGATCAGTCGAACGGTCACCTCGGCCCCGGGCACCGGGTTCTGGCTGGCGCACAGCCGGGCGCGGATGCTGAAGGCGAAGGGCCGGCCGAAGACCGGCCGGATGGGCTGGTCCAGGACCATCTCGAGGGTATCGGTGTCGCCTTCGTGGGCCAGGTACTCCAGGATGGCCTGGTCCAGCGGCCGGTCGTTGAATACGCGCTGTTCGGCCACCTGGGGGTCGCTTGGGGTGGTGTCGTACTTGCCGTTCTTGATGTCCCGGATGACGGACTTGTGCTGCTCGTCCATCCGGGCCTGGATCACCTGGTCCTGGACATGGGGCAGCGGTTCGTCCAGCAGGTCCTCGTAGGTGCCGCGGTAGCTGTCGAGGATCTCGCCGCCCAGGTAGATCAGGGTTTCGATCTTCGGATTGGCGAGCCCCTTGTCCTCGGTCTGCACATGGAAAACCAGGCTGCCATGGCGGACGTCGCTGTTGTAGCCGGTGATCACGGCGCTTCCTGCTTTTGCAGCCGCTGCGCCAGTTCAGGCATGACCTCCCAGGCGATTTCGCGCAGCACCTGCTCGCCTAGCCGCGCCACCAGGGCCTTGGCCAGACGGTCCATGAGGACCGGGTCCGCCAGCAGCCCGGCGAGCGGATCCGGCACGCTCTCCGCGGCCGGCGTTTCCACCGCCGTGGCGGGCTCCGGCGCTTCGGCGATTTCAGGCAGCCAGACCTGGTCGATGACCGGTTCCAGGGCGACCGGCGTGGCCGACGGGGGCGCGATGGGGGTCGCGGGCGGCGGGTCGAGGATGTCCGAAAGGGTGATCACCTCCGGCATCGGCGCCAGGGGGGTCTCGGCCAGGGGGGCCGATTCGGCTTCCGGGGCGAAGGCGGTGGGTTCCTGGCTGGCCAGGGCCATGCCTACCATGGCGTCGCTGTCGTCGGACCAGTCGATGGGCTCGCCCAGTTCCAGCAGGTTCGCCTGGGCCGGGGCGCCGGCGGGTTCCAGGGCGGGACCGAGATCCGGCAACTGGTCGGCGAAGCCCTGGCCGGGATCCAGGGGGGCTTCGGGCAGGGTGTCCGCGAGCAGGAATTCCGGGACGTCGACCTCGGCGACCGTGATGGCGGCCTGCTCCGGGACGGCGGCTTCCGGCTCGTCCATGGCCGGCGCGGCGCTGGTGGGGAAGGTGATGCCCTGGAGGCCGTCCAGGTCCAGCTCCTCCAGTTCGAGGGGTTCGTCCGCCGCGGGCTCCTGGAGGGTCGGGGGGATCTCGTCGATCTCCTGGGCATCCAGGGCGTGCGGGCCCTCCGCCTCCTCCTCGGCGAGATCTTCGGGGCCCAGCAGCAGCAGATCGTCATCCGCGGCGGGAAGCCTGAGCTCCTCCGGGATGCGCATGGACGGCTGGGTCAGGAAGGCGGCGGCAACTTCGGGCTCAGGTTCGGGCTCGGGCTCGGGCGGCGGCACCGGAGCCGGCACGGGGGTCTCCATCAGGCGCTTGATCCGCTCGCCCAGGTCGCGCAGTTCCACCGGCTTCTTCAGGAAACCCTGGATCGGCGCCAGCCGGAGCTTGTCCGGGTCGACGATGTCCAGGACGCCCGCCATCATGGCCACCGGCATCCGCGCCGTCGCCTCGTGTGCGCGCAGTTCCTTGAGCAGCGCCCAGCCGTCCATCCCCATCATGGAGGTGTCCAGAAGCGCCACATCGAAATGGTCACCCTGGTCCACCAGGGCCATGGCCTGCGCGCCGGAGCCGCATGAGACCAGCTGTACATCGCTGGCGGCCAGCAGGGTCTCGGCGATCTTGTGGATGCTGGGGTTGTCGTCCACGAGGAGAAGACGGGGCATAAGGGACCTCGGGATGCCGGAGTTTGATGAAATGGCTGCGCTAACGCTAACAGAAACGGGGGCGTCCTAGGGTAGTTTCAGGGCCTTTCGCACGGACTTCAATCTCCCGGTCGGCTGGAGCCGCACCAGGAGGGCCCGATCGCCGACCCAGACCCAGGCCGCGCCGGAGGATTCCCGCACCGCCACCTCGGGCCCGTCGGCGAGCCAGCCCCGGACCGAGGCCCGCAACCTCGAGGCGGTGATCCAATCGGGGCGCTTGTTCCTGAGCAGGGCCTCCCGCTGGCGCTCCTTGGGCAGGGCGGCCAGGTCGCCCCAGTGGGCATCCCAGGCGGTGGCGGCCTGGTCCGCGGACCACCAGGCCCAGGCCGGGTCGTAGGGCGGCCAAGGCGGGGTCGCCGGGGCCACCGGGGTCCATTTGGCCTCATCCAGCGGTCCGGTCTTCCGGGCCACCGTGCCTTCCTTCTTTTCCGGCACCTGCAGCCCCATCCGCAGCGGCGGCTGGGCGTACAGCACGCCAGGGCCGGTGGCTTCGCGTTTCCAAAGGCCGCCGGTCCGGGCCCAGAGGGTCCAGAGGTTGCCGCTGGTCACCCAGAGCCGGTCGCGCAGCGGAAACCAGAATCTGGCGCCCGGCTGCCAGGGCACCATGAGGCGTGCGCCGGGCAGGTCCTTGCCGTCGTCCCAGAGCTGCTCCTGGCGGGTGGGCCAGGACCTGGGGGCCGGGGGCATGCCCTTCTCGTCCCAGGGGGCCAGGGTGGCCGGGGGCACTTCAGCTTCCACCGGCAGGGCGGAGAGCAGCAGGCCGGCTTCGGGCCCGGGCTGGCGCAGCCCCAGAAGGACGGCCTGGCCGTCCCAGCTGAACCGGCTCCAGGGGCCGCTGTCCATGGACCAGAGCACGCGGCCTTCGGGGATCTCCAGCAGCCGGGTCTCGAACCGCTGGGGCGCGCGCCGGAGCGTCACCAGCAGCCGGTTGCCCTTGGCCGGATCCAGCCGGGCCGAGGCGATCGGCGCGTCAAACCGGTAGTGGCGCCATTCCAGGCCGCGCCAGAGCGCCACTTCGCTGTGCCCCCTGGGGCCGTTCAGGGCCAGGCCCTGGTCGGCCAGGTAGGCCGACGCCGGCTCCCAGGGCGTGCCGAAGCCGCCGCCGAAGGGCCAGGGCTTGTCCTGGTCCGGGTCCTGGGCGCCCTGGAACCTCGGGGTCCAGCCGTCCTGCAGGCGGTACTCGGCCAGGGTCTCGAAACTCTCCATTGACAGCTCGACGGGTGCGTCCGCTACCATCGCTCCGCCCTCCCGGGTGGACCGGGGAGCCTGGACGAATGCCAAAAGCACGAGCATCGCCGCGATGAACATGCTGGCAAACAGGTAACGTTTAGGGATCACCGCTGGCTCGAACCTCCAAGGACATGATGCAATCATTTGAGGAGTTACTGACATGAAACATGCCGGCCCGCTGGAAGTCGAGGTCAAGCTGCGCATCCCGTCCACCGGGGCCCTGCGCGCGGAGCTGCTGCGGGCCGGATTCACCGAGGTCCACGGCCCGGCGCGCGAGGACAACCGGCTGTGGGACCGGGCCGGCGCGTTGCTGGACCAGGACTGCGCCTTGCGCCTGCGCCAGTACGGCGAACAGGCGACCCTCACCTGGAAAGGCCCCAAGGTGCCCGACGCGCAGCTGAAGATCCGGCCCGAACTGGAGACCGGCGTGGCGGACCCGGCGGCCATGGAAGGGATCCTGCGGGCGCTCGGCTTCACACCGGTGCTGGAGATGGTGAAGACGCGCGCCGTCTTCGTCCGGGGCGACCTGGAGGCGTGCCTGGACGACACGCCCCACGGCAGCTTCCTGGAACTGGAGGGCGCCCGGGAAGCCATCGCCGAGGCCATGGCCCAGCTCGGCCAGGGTCCGGAGCAGATCGAGCCGCGCAGCTACGCCGCCCTGTATTCGCAGTAACGAGTTTGTTCCAGAAAAGGAGCCTTCCCGCTTTTCTCCAGCATCAGGCCGTCACGGCCGTGACTGATGTTAGAGGTCAGGAGGTGCCCCATGGCTCCCATCCAGATCCAAGAGCCCGTGACCAACGCCGAAAACCCCCGCTACGAGGTCCGGCCTCTGGGTTCCGATGATTTTCAGCACCTGCTCCGCCTCGAGCGGGAGATCTGGAGCGCCGACGCCGCCGGCGAGCTGTGCCCGCACTATCTCCGGTTGTGCACGGAACTCTACTCGGACTGGTGCTTCCTCGCCATGGACGGGGAGCGGCCGGTGGGCTACGTGCTCAACTTTCCCAAAGGCAAGATCAACTACTGCGCGACCCTGGCCGTGCACCCCGAGTACCAGAAGACCCGGGTGAACTACCTGCTGATCCGGGCCATGGTGAAGAAGCTCATCCTGGAAGGCACCGAGGAGTGCCGCTTCCTGGTGGAGCCGGACAACCACGACGCCCGCAGCGTCCACGAGGCCCTGGGCGCCAGGGTGGTGGCCCAGGTTGACGACTTCTACTGGAAGGGCGACCGCCGGCTCTGGTCGGTCATCGACAAGCAGGACATGGAACGCATCCGCGCCCGCTACACCCGGCTCAAGCTGGTTTCGTAGGAAAGAGGTCATCTTGAACCCTGAAGCCCTCTTCGAATCCCTGCGCACCGGGCTGACCCCGTTCCTGGGCCTGCCCATGGCGAACAGCCCCGCCCCGGTGCCCGGCGTGGTGCTGGGCGCGCCGTACGACGGCGGCGTCATCAACCGCCCCGGCGCCCGGTTCGGCCCCTGGGCGATCCGCAACGCCACCATGGGCATGGGCCGGATGGCCATGCCCATGCGGCTGCAGGGCCAGGATGAAGGCGGGCGCGGCATGGCCGCCGGGGATTGGGTGGACGGCGGCAACATCCCCACCCGCCCCTTCAGCATGGAGGAGGCCCTGGGCGCCGTCCAGCAGACCATGGCCGGCTGGATCGACCAGGGGGCGCGCACCCTGATGCTGGGCGGCGACCACCTCCTGACCCTGGGCGCCCTGCGCGCCCACGCCGCCAAGGCCGGCCCGCTGGGGCTGCTGCACCTGGATGCCCATCCGGACGCCGGCCACGGCGAGCTGTGGGGCACCAAATACCATCACGGCACCTGGCTGCGCCAGGCCATCGAGGAAGGCCTGGTGGACCCGAGGCACACGGTCCAGATCGGCCTGCGCGCGCCCCGGTTCGAAAGCGAGGAGCTGGTGTTCCTCCTGGACGCCGGCGTGCGCATGTGGACCCCCTGGGACCTGCAGGATCAGCGGCTGCATGCCCAGCTCCAGGGCGACATCGCCCGGGTCGGCCAGCGGCCCGCCTACGTCAGCGTGGACCTGGACGTGCTCGACCCGGCCCATTGCCCCGCGGTGGCCGAACCGGTGCCCGGCGGCCTGACCGTGATGGAAGTGCTCACCCTCCTGCGCCACATCCACCGCTGGGGGGCTCCGTGGGTCGGCGCCGACATCATGGAACTGGCCCCTGCCCTGGAAGGCTCGCAGGCGTCGGCCAAGGCCGCCGCGCACATCGCTCTTCACCTGTTCTGAAACCCGGAGGTTCACCATGACACACGGAACCTGGATCAGTCTGCTGGCGCGCCAGTCCGCAACCGCCATCGGCTGGGACGAAGTCGTCGTGGGCCATGATTTCGGCCTGCTGCTCCCCGACGAGATCCAGCGCTGGGCGCTGGAGCAGGGCTTCCAGGGCCCCGGCTGCCTGGAACTGGCGGCCCTGGACGGGGAGCGCCTGTCCCGTTTCGAGGAGAGCCTCTGGGCGGCCTGCGCCGAATGCACCGGCAAGGTCCCCCGCCCCGGCGGCCGCCGCTGGGCCAGGGCCCAGGACCGCTGGCGGGTGGCCCTGCTCAAGGACGCGCTGGAAGCGCCCCTCAGCCCGGAAGCCCTGGCCATCGTGGTGGAATCGATCTACGAGCGGGTGGGCTGCCCTGAGGACATGCTTGGCCTCTGGCAGCGCCACAGCCCCTGGCAGCATCGCCAGGGCAGCGCCGACCGCAGCGCGATCGCCCGTTTCCTCCGCCGTTGCGAGGATGAATTCGTCACGGCGGTATGACCGGCCGGGGCGGCGGAGGATGCTCAGACTCCCATCACCTGCCGCCACGGTCGAACCAAATCCCGCCCCCCCGCATTAGAGGCTGAAGGGTCCGCGCCCCGGCGCCGGAACCCGCAACCACCTTTGGGGAGGGTCACCATGCGTGAAAATAACGGAAGCTCCATCGTGGAGGCCCTGATGCTGTTCGTCGCCGGCGCGGCCGTCGGCGGTCTGCTGGTCGCCCTCAACACCCCCAAGACCGGCCCGGAACTGTGCGAGGACTTGAAGGCGATGGGGCGCCGGGCCAAGGGCAGGGCCGAGGGCCTGACCGGGGACGCTGAAGACGCGGTGAAAAAGGATCTGGCGGAAATCGGCAAGCGCTAGGATTCGGGCGCGGGCGCCGGCACCGGTGCGGGCGCCTTGCGCTTGGGCAGGTGCGGATCCCTGGCGTCCTTTTCCAGCATCGCGCGCAGCGCCGGGTTCTTCAGGGCCATGGGCCAGAGCGGGTGGCCGGCTTCCCGGGCCTCCCGGATCGCCTTGGCGCTGGCGCCGTAGCGGGCCAGGTTGTAGAGGGCGACGATGCGCAGGGCGTAGGCCCGTTCATTGGCGGGGTCCGCTGCCACGGTCTGGTCCAGGAACGCCAGGGCCCCCTGCGGATCCTTCTCCAGGGCGCCGGCCGCGTCCTCGACGGTGGCGAAGGCCGGTTTCACGGGCACGGCCGGGGCAGGCTCCGGAGCGGGCGGCGGCGCCACCGGAGCGGGCACTGCCACGGGCGGTGGCACGGGCACGGGCACCGGCGCGGGCAGCGGCGCGGGCAGCGCCGCCACCTCGGCGGGGCGCTGGGCCTTGCGTCGGGCACGCAGCCAGAACCCGCCGGCGCCGCCCAGGACCAGCAGCGCGGCCAGGACGCAACTCCAGGCCAGCAGCCCCTTCGAGCTGGAACGGGAGCCCTCCCTGGGCTGGGCCTTGGGCACCAACCT
>Ga0316230_1000887_pt1 | contig 35874 bp, 22 predicted proteins | sample TBH18025metaG_FD_206004 | JGI IMG/M metagenome (GOLD analysis project Ga0316230, IMG submission 206004) | Freshwater microbial communities from Trout Bog Lake, Wisconsin, USA - TBH18025 | ecosystem: Environmental > Aquatic > Freshwater > Lake > Hypolimnion/Profundal zone | place: USA: Wisconsin... | reverse complement strand
CGATGTTCTGGCCGATGTGCCGGTAGAGTTCCTTCATGAAGGCCTGGCAGAAGCGCATCACTTCCCAGTCCGACTTGCCCTTGGGATCGAAGTCGGTGCCGCCCTTGGCGCCGCCCATGGGCACGGTGGTCAGGCTGTTCTTCAGGATCTGCTCGAAGCCCAGGAATTTCAGGATGCCCAGGTTGACGGTCGGGTGGAAGCGCAGGCCGCCCTTGTAGGGCCCGATGGCGTTGTTGAATTCCACCCGGTAGCCCTTGTTGACCTGGATCGCGCCCTTGTCGTCCTGCCAGGTGACCCGGAACTGGTAGATGCGGTCGGGTTCGGTGAGCCGCTCCAGGATCAGGTTGCTGATGTATTCGGGGTGGCGCTCCAGGCATGGCACCAGGGTTTCCACGACTTCCTTCACCGCCTGGTGGAATTCGTTCTCACCAGGGTTCTTGGCGATGAGCCGGTCGAAGAATTGCTGGACATAGTGGCTGACGCTGGAGGTGGGGAGGGTGAGGCTGAAAGTCATGAGAGACTCCTTGGAGGTGCCCCGTGGGGGCTGGGGTGGAGGGTACTCTTTTCAAGTTGCCGGGGCAGAGCCGGAGCCGGGGCTCAGGTCTGGCCGGGAAGGTTGACGAGGTCCCGGGAGCGGCCCGCCCTGGCCGAAACCCCCAGAAACGCTCAGGAAAATGCTCGTTTCGCGCCCCTATTATCAAAACGTCTGGAACACGGTCAACAGGTATCTTTGCGCTTTTTCGCCGATGTGATTGAAATCACTGGCAATTCTAAATATTTATTAATTTACCATCGTTCCATGGCCATTCCGGCTCACCCCGGTCCATTCGCAGAATGCTGCGATTGGCCATTATGTTTTACGTTCAGTCAAATTTCCCAGCCGCCAGGCCGGGACTTTTGACGAAACGCTATCTCCTGCGCCAACCCTCCCGGTGGGCGGCGTGGGCTTCGGGCAGCAGGCGGGCGAGGGCTTCCAGATCCTGGTTGAGGATCTCGCTGGGGGCGCGGTCCCGGGGCATGGTGAAGCCCTGGGGGAACGGCGGGCAGCGCGGGTAGCGCACGATGGCGGAGAGGTCGTTGAGCGCGAGCAGCCGGCCTTCGTTGGCGCGGAAGGTCTCCTCCAGGACCTGAAACAGCAGGATGGCCTGTTCCAGGGCCAGCCGCGAGAAGTCCAGGGCGCCGTCCCGGTCCAGGCCCAGCGGGTGCGGGTCGTGGTAGGGCAGGCAGTCGTTGATGGATGGGGTGAGCGAATGGCCCGGGACCCGGGGTTCCTTGATGCTCCAGCCGCCCACGAACGGCACCACCGCGCTTTCCCGCACCACCCCGCGCCAGTGCGGCACCACCAGGCCGGTGCGGTGCGGCACGCCGGAGAGCTGCAGGGCCGCGTGCACGGTGGCGCTGGTGGCGCCCACCAGGACTTCGCGCAGCTTCACCCCGACCTTGCGGCAGGCCGCCGCCACCATCAGCACCGGCTCGGCGCTGTCCAGGAAGGGGATCAGCAGCAGGGCGTTGCGCCCCAGCTCCCGGGCGGTGGTGAGCTGCAGCTCCAGCCCGGGGCTGCCGTAGGCCGGGGCGACGCCCGCCTCGTAGCCCTGGCGGGTGAGGTAGCGCTCCAGGTCCAGGGCCAGGGTCGGGCTGTTGCCGACGATGTCCCGGGAGAACTGCCGGCCCAGGCCCAGCACCACCCAGCCGCTGTGCTCGCGCAGCCGCTCCTCGGCCCAGGCCACCAGCTGGCGCTTGGTCTCCTTTTCGTGGATGTGCAGCAGGCCGCTGCCGGGCAGGCGGTCCGCGAAGAAGGCCGACAGGGCGCGGCGCAGGCGGACGAAGGCCTCCTCCACCACCGGCAGCCGGAAATACGGCGGCTGCAGCAGCTGCTCCAGGTCGTGGACCATCACCAGGGGATGGGTGAGCTCGATCCCGGCCCAGCGCACCCCGCGGGACTGGCTGGTCATGTCGCCCAGCCAGCCGGCGCCGTGGTGCCGCAGCATCTCCCAGAGCCGCTCGCCGCCCTGCTCCGGAACGCCGAACAGCGCGAACAGGAGGCCTTCGCGGAACCACTGGCCGATGATCCGCGACATGAGCTGGTCCAGGTGGACCAGGGACTCGTCGCCCCGGCAGGCGCCGATGGCCTCCACCAGGGCTCCGGCGCCCAGCAGGCTGCCGCCGGCCACCTCGGCCAGGGATTCGTCCTCCAGGGCCACGGGCAGGGCGGCGGCGGTGCCTTCCAGCCAGGTGAGGGCCGCCAGGTCCTCCCCGGTCTCCCGGGACAGCAGCACGGCGGTCCGCGGCTTGTGCCCGGTCCAGCGGGCCACGGCCCGGGTGGCGTCCAGCTGCGAGAGCCGCTCCAGGCCCGGGGGCAGGCCCCTGCCCTCGCGGTTGAAGCGCAGCTCCCACAGGGAGACGAACACCTCCTCCTTGCGGGCCGGGTAGTTGACGTAGAGCCTGCGCTCGCGCAGGATCCTGGCGATGAGCGGGTCGCAGTACAGCTCCAGCTCGCCGCGCCGGTCGAACGCCTCGCGCAGCGACGTGCTGGAGACGTTCTTCATGCGCGAAGGCACCTGGAACACCTGCACCCCGTTGCGGAACCGGTCCAGCATGGCTTCCCATTTGCGCGAGCCCTGCCCCTCGCGGGTGGTGATCAGGTGCGGCACGTCCCAGATCGGCCCGGCCGGGTCCCGGTAGGCGGAGGCGCCCTCCAGCACGTCGCTGCCGATGATGAGGTGCACCACGCGCCGGCCCAGGCGCTTCTGCAGCCGCACCAGGCTGCCGGCATTGGCGATGTTGACCGGGGGATTGAACGGGAAGAGGTAGGCGCCGGGGATGACCGACAGGGCCATCCAGGCCAGCTCGTCGCGCAGGAACCTGGGCTGGGCGTGCTTGCGCCAGGAGAAATCGTCCACCTGGACGAACACCTCGTCGCAGTGGGCCAGGGCCCGGCGCACCATCTCGCCATGGGCCGAGGTGAACGGGTCGAAGGTGCCCGGCAGGAAGCCGATCCGGGGCGACCTGGGAAAGCTGACCGGAACCGCGGCCAGGGCCTTGTCCAGGCTGGAGAGCACCTGGGCCACCAGGAAGAACCGGCGCCGGTCGCCGGGCAGGTGGCTGATCAGGGTGAGGATCTTCTTGGTGGTCAGGGCCAGCAGCTGCTTGAGCCGCGGATCCGGGCCGGGCCGGAGCCAGTCCAGCAGCAGGGCCAGGTGGGCGTAGCCCTCGTGGGCCACCGGCAGCCGCGTGTCGGCCAGGGAGCCCAGCAGGAAGCTGGTGATCCGGCCCATGCGGCCCAGCCCTTCGGCCGGCAGGGCGATGATCAGCCAGGCCGCGGCCTGGACCAGGAGCCGCTGCAGGCTTTCGGTGCCGCGCCGGGCATCCTGGGCCATGTCATCCAGCAGCTCGTCCAGTTCCTGGGCGGGCAGGCTGGCCAGGAGCGGTCCCAGGAAGCGGGGAATGTAGCGGGTCACCCCTTCGCCGTCCAGCTGCAGGCTGCGCACCAGTTCGATGGCCAGATCGTTGCGCTGGGTGTCGGAAAGCGCCGGCAGCAGGCCCATCAGGCAGCGCCCGGCGTTGAACCGGGTGCCCTCCACCCGGCTCACCTTCAGCAGGTTGGCGAAATGGAAGGCCACCTCGCCGGCCACCGCGGATTCGCCATCGGGGCTTTCCGAAACCAGCGACAGCAGGTAGTCGCAGGCCACCTTCTTCTCCACCCAGCCGATCTGGGTCTTGAGGTTGCGCAGCATGACTTCCCGGATCGGCACGCGGTCGTCCTCCCGCAGCTCGCGGCAGCGGTCGGCCAGGGCGGTCCGGCCGGTGAGCCGGGCGCAGCGTTCCAGCAGGAACAGCTCGGCCACGCTGGCCTGGGCCCGGGCGTGGCCGGCCAGGCCGTCCACGCAGCGGCCCACTTCCCGCTCCAGCCCCGGCTCCCGCCGGCCGTGGCGGGCCAGCAGGTGCAGCAGCCGCCAGGCCATGAGCCGGACGTTGGCCACTTCGTGGAACGCCCAGCCCTGGATGATCCGGGGCAGCGCCTCCCGGCCCGGGGCGTCCAGGGCCCCGGCCAGCAGTTCGAAGGATTCCAGGGTGTACAGCGCCGCCAGCGGCCGCCGGTCACCGGCCCGCGCCCGCAGCCGCTGGAACACCATGGGCAGGGCCTCCGCCGCCAGCTTCGGGCCGGCCTTGCTGAAGAAGCGGCGCAGGAAGATCGGCACCGAGTAGATGATCTGCTCCTGGGGCGACATGTCCTCGGCGGGCTCGGCCGGGGCCAGGTCCAGCAGGTCCAGCACCGAGGCCACCTGGGGCAGCACCCAGGAGGGCCCCTCCACCGCCACCCCGTCAGGCAGGTCCTTGCGCCATTCAACGTCGCCCAGGGCCAGCAGGTCGGCCATGCGGCAGGCGGCCTGGTAGCGGATGTCGTCGTCGGTGTGGGCCAGCAGCTCCCGGAAGAAGACCAGCACCAGGGCCCGCTGGTCCTCGGACAGGGCCGGCGCGTAGTCGCCCAGGATGCCCAGGTAGGTGCGCAGCTCGCGCCAGCCGCGGAAGGAGCGGATCTCCTCAAGCAGCCGCTGCAGGCTCGGCAGGTCGCGCAGCCTGGCCATGACGCCGATGCTGTGGGCGGTGGCCAGGAGCCGCGCGGTGCCCTGGACCTGGGCGCCGGTGGCCAGGACCGCCGCGTCCGGACGCTGCCGCCCGGCCATGAGGGCGACGATGTCCAGGCCTTCGGGCAGGTAGGGCCTGGCCCGCCCGGACGGGGCGAAGCCCGGCGGCTCCAGCGCCACGCCCAGGGTCAGGGCGTAGGCCTCCATGTCCCGCAGCCGGCGGTACACCGCCTGGTAGCGCAGGTACTTCTCCTGGTCCACGTTCTCCAGCTTGTCCAGGATCGTCTCGAAAGCCTCCTTGAGCGAGATCACCGCCATGCGCTGGCGGCCCTGGTCATCGACTATGTCCTTGACCCGGAAATCGCAGTAGATGAGCACCTGGGTCTCGATGGGCAGGCGGATCAGCTCCAGGTCCCAGCAGGAGTGGTTGGTGGCGATGTGGCCCAGGCCGCCCAGGTCGCGGGAGGCATAGTACTGGTGCGTGTAGTAGTAGTGCAGCCGGGGAATGCGCCGGGCCTCGTCGCCGACGCAGCCGAACTTGCCCACGTCGTGGCCGATGGCGCCGCCGTGCAGCAGCGGCAGGTCCACCGGGATGGCCTGGGCCAGCTGCCGGCCGATCCACAGGGCGAGGCCGGTCACGCCCAATACGTGGTCCTGGATGGTGAGGCCCTGCCAGTACTGTGCCATGGCCAGCGTGACCAGGAACCCTTCGCGCTCCAGGTGCTCCAGCAGGCGCCGGTATTCCCCGCCCGAAGGCCAGCGCTGCAGTTCCTCTTCGTCCAGGGGCCGGAACGGCAGCCTGGCGGCGATGGCGCCGGGGTCGAGCCGGGGCAGCGCCGCCTCGGCCAGGGGGAAGAAGGCTTCGGCCACCCTGGCCGAGGCCGCGTCCGGAGCGCCGAACCGCTGCGGGTAGAGCCGGCGCCGGGCCTCGGCCTGCATGGCCTGCTTCCAGGGTTCGAGGGGTCCGGCGGGCTCACCGGCGAGTTCCAGGGCCAGGGTGAGCGCCGCGTCCAGCGGGGCCTCCCGGGCCGCCCGGTCAAGGGAGGCCGGGTCCGCGGACCAGCCGTGGCACTTGAGGACGGCGTCGAACACTGGGCCCCCTGATTTGTTGGCTCATTCTATCTGCGGCAGTGCCATCATGAGGACGAAATGTTCCCCTTTCCACCGTTCCCCGCAGGCGTGCCCTGGACCGTGCTGGGCCTCATGGCCGGCACCAGCGCCGACGGCGCCGACGCCGCGCTGATCCGGGTGGCGCCGGCCGGGTTCCGCAACGGCAAGCCGTTCCTGGACCTGCTCGGCCACTACCACGAGCCCTACCCGCCCAGGCTGCGCAAGTCGGTGCTGGCCGCCGCCTCGGACCGGATGGCGCCGTCGGAGCTCTGCGTGCTGCAGCGCCAGCTGGGCGAGCACCACGCCCGCACCGCCGCCGTGCTGTGCCGCGACCTGGCCCAGCAGCCCACCCTGGCCAGCCTGCACGGCCAGACCGTGCAGCACCGGCCGGCCCAGGGCGCCACCCTGCAGCTGGCCGACCCCTACGTGATGGCCGAGCACCTGCACTGCCCGGTGGTCTGGGACCTGCGCCGGCGCGACATGGCGCTGGGCGGGCAGGGGGCGCCCCTGGTGCCGCTGGCCGAACTCTGGCTGCACGGGCAGGGCAGGCCCTGGGTGGCCCTCAACCTGGGCGGCATCGCCAACGCGACGGTCTGGGATGGCGCGCGCCTGCGCGCCTGGGACCTGGGCCCGGCCATGAGCCTGCTCGACCTGGCGGCGGACCGGTGGCTGGGCCAGCCCTTCGATCCGGACGGCGGCAACGCCGGGGGCAAGGCCGATGTCCGGCTGATGGACCATTTCCTGGGCCACCCCTATTTCCGCAAGGCGCCGCCCAAGTCCACCGGGCGGGAGATGTTCGGCGCCGCCTGGCTGCGGACCGAGGAGGCGCGCCTGGAGGCCCTGGCCCTGCCGGACCGCCTGGCCACCCTGGCCGCGTTCACCGCCCAGGCGGTCGCGCTGGAACTGCGCACCTGGGGCCCCGTGCTGCCGCCGGACACGCCGCTGCTGGTCTCCGGCGGCGGGCTCAAGCATGGCCGGGTGCGCCTGGAACTGATCCAGCGCCTGCCGGAACTGCGCCTGATGGAGGATCTGAACTTCCCCCCGGGGGCCCGTGAAGCGGTCAGCTGGGCATTGCTGGGCGCCGCCTCGGCCGCGGGTATCGCCGGCAGCCTGCCCGAGGTGACCGGCGCCAGCCGCGCCGCGCTGTTGGGCAGCTGGGTCGCCGGGTGAAGGCAGCACCCTGGCTCGACCATCTGCCGCCCTGGCTGGCCTGGGGCGCGATCGCCGCCACGGGCGCCTATGCCCCCGGGGAATGGGCGATCATGGCGCTGCCCCTGCTGGCGGCGGCGCTGGTGCAATGGCGCGGCTGGCCCACCGCGGGCTGGCGGCGCGGCCTGGAGCTCCTGGCGGTCACCGTGTTCCTGCTGCAGATCATGCTGCGTCTGGGGCTCCTGCTCAGCCTGGTGAACCTGCTGTTCCTGCTGTGCGGAGTGCGCCTGTGCCTGCCCAGGGAACCCGCCCAGCGGCGCCAGCTGATCCTCATGGGCTTCCTGCTGTTCATCAGCACCGCCGTCAGCACCGCCGACCTGGATTTCCTGCTGTGGGCCATCGCCTGGGCGGCGCTGGCCGCCGCGCTGTTCCTGCAGCTGAACTGGGAGCAGGCGTCCCGGCTGCGCCAGGGGCCCTACCAGGGTCCGCCCTACCGGCTGGTCCTGGGCTGGACCGCCGCCGCGCTGGTCCTGGGCGCGGGGTTCTTCGTCGTCCTGCCCCGGCTGCGCCTGGGCCTCAGCCGGCTCCCGGTGGGCGTCCACGGCCTGGGCGGCATGCAGTCCGGGCTCAGCGACGTGCTCGACCTGGGCGGCCGCGGCCCGATCCTGGCCAACCGGGAGGTGGCGGTGCGCATCCTGCCGGTCGCGCCGCTCGCTCCGGAAGCGCGCCCGGACTTTGGCGCAGCCATGGGCCTGCTGCGCGGCCTGGCCCTGGAAGGGCTGGACGGCCAGCGCTGGGAGGTGGACCCCGACACCCCCCGCCGGCGCCGGACCTGGTGGTCCGGGAGCACCGCCACCCGGCCCCTGGTAGCGGATTTCTTCGTGGGGCCGGGACTGCTGGGCGTCGTGCCCCTGCCCTACGGCGAGGCGGACCTGGAGCCTCCGCCCGGGGACGCCCTGCGCCTCGGCCGGGGCGCGAGCCTGCGCTGGGCGTTCCCGGTCCGGCGGATCACCGCCGTCCGGGTCGCCCTGACCCCGGCCGGCCTGGACCCGGAGCCTGCCCCCAAGGGGCGGCGGCTGGCGCTGCTCACCGCGACCGGCCAGGGCACCCGTGCCGCCGCGGACTGGAGCCTGCGCCAGGTCCCGGCCGCGCTCCCGGCCCGGCTCCTGGCCGAACGGCTGACCAGCGCGCTGCGCTCCAGCTTCGGCTACACCCTGGACAACCCTTCGGGGGCCGCCGCCAACCCGCTGCAGGATTTCCTGGAGCGCAGCCGGGCCGGCCACTGCGAATACTTCGCCTCCGCCCTGGCCTTCATGCTGCGCTACCGCGGCGTGCCGGCCCGGGTGGCCAACGGCTACCGGCTGGGGCCCTGGATCGAGGAGGGCGGCTACTTCCTGGTGACCCAGGCCGAAGCCCACAGCTGGGTGGAGTACTACGACGCCGACGCCGGCGGCTGGCGCACCGCCGACCCCACCCCGCTCGGCCCGCCCGCGCCGTTCGGCGCCGGTTCCTTCCTGGCCGCCGTGGACCGCTGGACCGACACCGTCCGGTTCCGCTGGGACCGCCATGTGGTGCGGTTCTCCGATGAGGACCAGCTGGCCGGGGCCGGCTGGGCGGCGAACCGGCTCGAGCAGCTGACCCTCTGGCGGCCGGGCCGCGCGGTCAAGGCGCTGGCCGTCCTGGCGCTGCTGGGCGGCCTGGGCTGGTTCGGCCGCCGCCTGCCGGTCCGGGCCCGGAGCGGCCCGGGCCGGATCCGGGAACTGCGGCCGCTGCTGCGCAAGGCCCGGCACGCCCTGCCGCCCGGGGAGGCGGAGACGGCGCGGGCCTGGCTGGGCCGCATGGCGGTCCTGCGTCCGCACCGGGCGGCCCAGCTGGAACGCCTGGCCCGGGCGGCGGACGCCGCGGCCTACGGCCGCCGGCCCGCCGGAACCCTGAAGGCCCTGGCCAGGGAAGAAGCGCGGCGCTGGGACGCCTGAGGCGGTTTCAGGATTCCTTCTCCAGCATGCCGAACCGGGCCATGATGCGCTTCTCGCCCCCGGTGAAGCGCACCGTGTAGGTGAGCCCTTCCCCGCTGCCGGTGCTGGCGGTGATGACGCCCCGGCCGAAGCGCGGGCTGAGCACCCGGGTGCCCTTGGGCCAGCCGCCGGAGCCCTCCGGCGCGGGTTCGGCCGGCTCCGGCGCCGGCGCCGGCCTGTCCGCGATCGCCACCGCCTTCACCCGCTCGAAGAAGCCGCGGATCCGGTTCAGTTCCGAGGTGACCGAGCCGCCGGAGGAGGTCCGGGTCGGCGTCTGGGCGCCCTGGCCGGACTGGTACAGCTCGGTGCCCCAGCGGATGGGCGTCTCCAGGCCCTCCGCCGGCAGTTCGCGCAGGAAGCGGCTGGGCATGCCCAGCACCTCCTGGCCCATCATCCGCCGGCGCCGGGCGGCCGTGAGGTAGAGCTTCTGCTGGGCCCGGGTGATGGCCACGTAGAACAGGCGGCGCTCCTCCTCGATGCCGTCCTCGGTCTCCCGGGCGTTCCGGTTGGGGAATACGTCCTCCTCCATGCCCACCAGGAACACCACCGGGAACTCCAGGCCCTTGGCGCAGTGGATGGTCATGAGCGAAAGCAGCGCAGCCTCCTCCAGTTCGTCGCTGTCCGAGGCGAGGGTCACCCGGTCCAGGAACTCCGGCAGGCGCAGGCCCAGGGACTCCGCCTCGGCCGCGGCGGAGATGAACTCCTCCAGGTTGCGCAGCCGCCCCTCCGCCTCCAGGGTGGCCTCCTCCTCCAGCATCTGCACGTAGCCGGACTCCACCAGGACCCAGCGCACCAGCGCCGAAAGCCCCAGCGCCTTGGCCTCGGCGGCTGCCTTGCGGAACAGGTCCAGGTAGCGCGCCAGCTCGCGCTGGGCCCGGCCTTTCAGCTCGCCGGCCCTGAGCAGGGCGGCGATCCCTTCCAGGGCCATGCCGCCGTCGGGGATGGCCGCCTCGATCCGGGCCAGGGTGGTGGGGCCCACGCCCCGGGTCGGGGCGTTCACCGAGCGCCGGAAGCTGACCACGTCGAACGGGTTGCTGATGAGCCGCAGGTAGGCCAGCAGGTCCTTCACCTCCTGGCGCTCGTAGAACTTGGTGCCGCCCACCAGCTTGTAGGGGATGTTCTCGGCGCGCAGGGCTTCCTCCATCTGCCGGGACTGCCAGTTGGCCCGGTACAGCACCGCCATGCGCGAGCCCGGGTACTTGTGCCGCTCCTCCCGGATCCGCTGGACCACGTATTCCGACTCCAGCCGCCCCTCGTCCAGCAGCTTGAAGGTGATGCTGTGGCCCGTGCCGAGGTCGGTCCACAGGGTCTTGCCCAGGCGCTGGGTGTTGTTGGCGATGACCGAACTGGCGGCGTCCAGGATCTTCTGGGTGGACCGGTAGTTCTGTTCCAGCTTGATCTGCACCGCCTCGGGGAAGTCACGCTGGAAGTCGAGGATGTTGCGGATGTCGGCGCCGCGCCACCCATATATGCTTTGATCTTCATCTCCGACCACACACAGGTTGTGGTGCGCCCGCGCCAGGTGCTGCACCAGCAAATACTGGGCCTTGTTGGTGTCCTGGTACTCGTCTACGAGGATGTACCGGAAGCGTTCGGCATAAGCGGCTTGTACCGACTCGTCCCGGAACAGCCGCTCGGTGTGCAGCAGCAGGTCGTCGAAGTCGCAGGCGCGGTTCTGCTTGAGCCCCTGCTGGTAGAGGTCGTAGACGTCCAGCACCTTCCGGGTCCAGGCGTCCTGGCAGCCCTCCCGGGCCTCCTGGGGCAGCAGGCAGCGGTTCTTGAAATCGGAGATCACCTCCAGCATCTTCTTGGGGTGGAACTGCTTTTCCGCCAGCTTCAGTTCCGCCAGCGCCTGCTTGACCAGACTGCGCTGATCCGAAGGATCGAAGATGACGAAGTCCCGGCCCACCGGAGTGCGGTCCCCTTCCCGGCGCAGGATCCGGGTGCAGAAGCTGTGGAAGGTGCTGACCCACAACTGCCCCGCGGGCACGCTCACCAGCTTCTGCACCCGCTCCGCCATCTCCCCGGCGGCCTTGTTGGTGAAGGTCATGGCCAGGATGCTGCCCGGGCGCACCCCCACCTCCTCGATCAGCCAGGCGATCCGGCGGGTGATCACCGTGGTCTTGCCCGACCCGGCGCCGGCCAGGATCAGCAAGGGACCGTCCACATGGGTCACGGCCTCCCGCTGGGGGGGGTTCAGGTTGCGCAGGAGGGGGTGTTCGGGTTCCGCTGAGTGCATCCTTCGAGTCTAGGGCGGGTCCGGATCCAGCGCGACCTCACAATGGCTAGCCGAGGATATGCTGCTCGGCGCACGCCCAGTCGATGATGGCCAGGACGCCCGGCCAGAGTTCCGGCAGCGCCGTGCGGATGGGGTCCATGCGCTGGAGCACCTGGTCCCGGCGGATGCCGTGGGCCCGCCAGGAACCGCCGCCGCTCTCCGCGTTGAGCAGCAGCGGCTGCAGGCGGTCCAGGGCGTTGGCGAAGCGCGACTCCGGGGTGGCCATGGCTTCGAACTCGTCCCACAGGGCCCGGAACGTGGCGGTCTGCTCCGGCGGCAGCAGCCCGAAGATCCGGTCCGCCGCAAGCTCTTCCCGCGCCTGCTTGGTCGCGTTGCCCCCCTCGTCGAAGGCGAAGGTATCGCCGGCGTCGATCTCGACCACGTCGTGGATCAGCAGCATGGGCAGCACCCTGAGCAGATCCACCGGCTCCGCGGCATGACTGGCCAGCACGCTGGCCATGAGCGCCAGGTGCCAGGAATGCTCGGCGCTGTTCTCCGGGCGTGCGCCGCTGGCGATGGGGGTCTGGCGGAGGATCTCCTTGAGCCGGTCGACCTCCACGACGAAGGCGAGCTGGCGCGTCAGCGGTGGGTGATCCATGGGAGTCCTCCATTGGTGCCCCCACCCGGATTCGAACCGGGATTCCATTGCTGGAGGGTGATTTTAAGTCACCTGCGTCTGCCGTTCCGCCATGGGGGCCGTGCCATCCGGATCAGCTTACCCAGGTTGGCCGGTTCCCTGGAAGCCCGCGCCACGGGACGGCGCATCGGCCTCGCTGTCCAGGAGCCGGACCTTGCGCCGGTCCTCGTCCACGCTCAGGGTGCTATGCCCCTGCCCTTCCGGCGGCAGCCCGTAGCCGGCGGTCAGCTCCTCCACCGTGAGCCGCTGGCCGGGGAACGCGGGAAAGAGGCTCCACTGCAGGGCGTATTCCACGCCGTGGGGCATGCCGTCCGAACCGAAGATGAGGTCCTCGCCGCAGTTGAAACCGGCCTCGTCCACCAGCATCCGGAACGGGTTGTTGGCCGCCAGTTCCGCGGGGCCGAGCCGGTCGGCATAGTCTTCGCTGTCGCTGTTGAAGTTGGGCTGCATGGACAGGACGATGCCCAGCGCCTTGGCCCGCCGGGCGTCGTCCAGTGAGATGAACTGGACGTGCTCCATGCGCACCCAGGGAAACGCCAGCCCTTGGGCGGCGAGACCTTCCAGCGCGGTCACCACCTGGCCCACCGCCCGGGCGCCGATGGCATGGATGGCGATGGGCTTGCCCAGGGCCTGCAGTTCCGCCAGTTCCCGCTCCAGGCCGAAACCGGTGTAGATGAGCAGGCCGTCGCCGCCGCCGCCCATGAAGGCCTCCTCCATGGCCGCGGTGCGGGCGCCCAGGGCGCCGTCCGTGAACAGTTTCAGTCCCGCGACCGCCGCCTGGGCGTCGGCGCTCAGGCTCCGGTAGATGGCCGGCGTGGTCCAGCAGCGGATCCGGCCGCTCCAGGGCGAGCCCTGGATCACCCGCAGGGCGCCCTCGTCGGTGAGCAGCATGTCCTCCACCGCGCCGATGCCCACCCGCTGCAGGCCGGTCATGAAGCTGTCCAGCTTGGCGGCGGTCAAGCCCGCCGACTGGCCGAAGAACACCAGCAGCCGCTCCATGTTGCGTTCGCACCATTCCGGGTCGCCCTGGCGCTCCAGCAGTTCCGGATGGTCCGGCCCCAGGATCCGCCGGGCCGCGCCGGTGAGGGCGAAGCCGTGCAGGCTGAAATTGACCAGGATGGCCGGCGGCAGCGGCTCCAGCTGCCCGGGCGTGAACTTCATCCGGGAACTGTGCCAGCCCACCACAGTGGTCACCCGGTCTTCGGGCAGATCGCGCAGCAGGGCGAGGGCTTCCTCCGGGGTGCGTCCGGACAGGTCGGGACAGCCCTGCAGCGCCGCGTACAGCGAGACGTGCGAATGACGGTCATAAAGCCATGGGATGTCTATGGTTTGTATCATCAGCGTCCACCGGAGGTTTCGTGAAGAAAGTGCATCCCAAGCTGCGATCAAGGCCCGTCAATGGGAGTATCATATGCCTTCCTGCAACAAATCAGGAGGATCGATGGACGCCATAGAAGCCCTCAACACCCGACGGAGCATTCGGGCCTTCACCTCAAGGCCGGTGAGTCTGGAGCTGGTGCGGGAACTGATCAGGGCCGCCATGCACGCCCCATCCGCCGGCAACGAGCAGCCGTGGCATTTCATCATCCTCACGGACCATGAGTTGCTGAGCAAGATCCCCGACTTCCATCCCTACGCCGGGATGATGGCGGAAGCGCCGGTGGCCGTGCTGGTCTGCGGCGATCCCCGGCAGGAGAAGCACCCCGGCATGTGGGTGCAGGACTGCGCCGCGGCCACCCAGAACCTGCTCCTGGCGGCCCACGCCAAGGGCCTGGGCGCCGTCTGGGTGGGCGTCCACCCCCGGGAGGACCGCATCCTGCCCCTGCGCAAGCTGATCGAGATGCCCGAGGCGATCATCCCGTTCGCCCTCATCCCCCTGGGCCACCCCGCGGAAAAGGCCGATGCCGAAGACCGCTACCGCCCGGAGCTGATCCACCTGAACCAGTGGTAGACGTCCCCAAGCGCAACCTGGTCATCTTCGACTGCGACGGCGTGCTGGTCGACAGCGAGTACCTCTGCAACCGCTGCGAGTTCGAGGCATTGCAGGAGCATGGCTGCACCCTCGGGCGGGCCGAGTACGGCGAATTGGCGGCGGGCCGCAAGTCCTCGCAGATCGACGCGCTGCTCCGGGAGCGCTTCGGCCTCGAACTCCCGGCGGACTTCTGGGAGGACGCCGCCAAACGTCTGGAACACGTGCTGGGCTCCGAACTGGAGGCTGTGCCAGGCGTGACCGCCGCGGTCCAGGCACTGGGCCTGGACAGCTGCGTGGCCTCCAGCAGCAGCACGGCCAGGCTCCGGCTGGAGCTCGGCGTCACCGGGCTGCTGCCGCTGTTCGACGGCCGCATCTACAGCGCGGAGGCGGTGCCCCACCCCAAGCCCGCGCCGGATGTCTACCGGTACGCAGCCCGGTGCATGGACCGGACCCCGGGCCAGTGCCTGGTCATCGAGGACAGCCTGGTCGGGGTGCAGGCGGCCCTGGCGGCCGGCATGCGCGTGCTCGCCTTCGCCGGCGGCCGGCACATCACCCCGGCCACGCGGGAGCGCCTGGAGCGTTCCGGCGCGCACGGCTGCTTCGACCGCATGGTCGAACTGCCCGAGCTGGTCGCGAGTTGGGCCGGACACGAGGTTTAGCAATGACAAAAACAGCCGTCAAGGAGCCTCTTCCCTGACGGCTGCCGGAAACGCTTGTGCCTAGGCCTTCCAGCCGGCCAGCACCCGCATGTAGTTGGCCCGTTCGAAGGCCTGCGGGTTGGGGCACTTATCGAGGCTCAGGGAGCCGCGCATCTGGTCCAGGGATTCGTATTCGTGCTCTTCCAGCCACTGGACCATGTCCTGGCGGACGGTCTTGATCCGTTCGGGGCCGTGCATGAGCAGGGCGGAGACCATCTGGATGCCGGTGGCGCCGGCCATGGTCGCCTTGATGGCGCCTTCGGCGGTGTGGACGCCGCCGCTCACGGCCATGGGGATGCTGATCTGGCTGTAGAGCATGGCCAGCCAGCGCAGCCGCAGGCGCAGGGTGGACGGGGTGGAGAGGTTGAGGCTGGGCTCCACTTCCAGGTTCTCGATGTCCAGGTCGGGCTGGTAGAAGCGGTTGAACAGCACCACCGCGTCGGCGCCGGCGCCTTCCAGCACCTTGACGAAATGGGCCAGGGAGGTGAAGAACGGCGAGAGCTTCACCGCCAGCGGCAGGCTGACGCTGGACTTGACCGCCCGGACGATCTCCAGCTGGCGCCTTTCCACCACTTCCGCGGTTTCCAGCGGGTTGCTGGCCAGATAGTAGAGGTTGAGCTCGAGGGCGTCGGCGCCGGCCTGCTGGATCTGCCTGGCGAAGTCCAGCCAGCCCGAGGCGGTGACGCCGTTGAGCGAGGCGATCACCGGGACCGTCACCGCCGCCTTGACCTTGCGGATCTGGTCCAGGTAGTTGTCGGGCCCCAGGCGCACGTCGCCGATGTTGGCGAAGTAGGTGGTGGCCTCGGCGAAGGACTCGGAACCGGCTTCCAGGTCGTAGAGGGTGCCGAACTGCTCCCGGGTGATCTGCTCCTCGAACAGGGAAGGCATGGTGATGGCTGCGACGCCGGCGTCTTCCAGACGCCGCACCATGTCCAGGTCGTTGGCCAGCGGCGAAGCGCCGGCCATGAGCGGATTGGCAAGCTGCACACCAAGGTAGCTGGTCTTCAAGTTCATGAAAAACCTCCGGGGAGAACGTAAGTCGAGGATAGATTGATTTTTCCCACTGAACCACTGAAATCAAAAGGCCCCGGACACATCCGAAGAGGTGTCCGGGGCGCTGGATTACCCGTCAGAGGTCAAGGAGACCCTTATTTCTTGGCGTCAAGGGCTTCTTCGGCGGCCACGGTGTTGACCGGCATGGTGAGGTGCGCCAGGTTTTCGTAGGTGGCATAGCGGTTGGTCACTTCGCGCTGGGCCATGGCCAGCAGGTGCTTGAAGTGCTCGGGATTCTGCTGCTCCACCATGCGGTAGCGGGTCTCGTTGCGGACGTAGGTGCCCAGGTCGATCTTGGGCGCGGGGGAATCCATCTGCAGCGGGCCTTCGCCCTGCTCGACGCGGCGGGGGTCGTAGCGGAACAGCGGCCAGTGGCCCGAGTCCACCGCCAGCTTCTGCTGCTCGCAGCCCTTGACCAGATCGTAGCCGTGGGCGATGCAATGCGAGTAGGCGAGGATGATGGAAGGTCCGTCGTAGCTTTCGGCTTCCTGGAAGGCCTTGGTCACCTGGGCGTCCTTGGCGCCCATGGCCACCTTGGCCACGTAGACGTTGCCGTAGGCCATGGCGATCATGCTCAGGTCCTTCTTGGGGAGGGACTTGCCGGCCATGGCGAACTTCGCCGAGGCCCCGATCGGAGTGGACTTGGAGGCCTGGCCGCCGGTGTTGGAATAGACTTCGGTGTCCAGCACCAGGATGTTCACGTTGCGGCCGGAGGCCATGACGTGGTCGAGGCCGCCGTAGCCGATATCGTAGGCCCAGCCGTCGCCACCGACGATCCACACGGACTTCTTCACCAGGTAGTCGGCCAGGAGCGAAAGCCGCTTGGCCTGGGCGGTGCCCAGGGCGGCCAGCTTCTCCTGCAGGATGACGATCCGCGCGCGCTGGGCCTGGATCCCGGCTTCCGTGGTCTGGTCGGCGTTGAGGATGCCGGCGACCAGTTCGTCGCCCACCGAGGCGGCCAGGGTGTGGAGGATTTCGCTGGCGTGCTCGTTGTGCTTGTCCAGGGCCAGGCGGTAGCCCAGGCCGAATTCCGCGTTGTCCTCGAACAGGCTGTTGGCCCAGGCGGGACCGCGGCCGTCGGTGTTCTTGGTGTAGGGGGTGGTGGGCAGGTTGCCGCCGTAGATCGAGGAGCAGCCGGTGGCGTTGGCGATCAGCGCGCGGTCGCCGAACATCTGGGTCATGAGCTTGATGTAGGGCGTCTCGCCGCAGCCGGCGCAGGCGCCGGAGAACTCGAACAGGGGCTCCATGAACTGGGTGCCCTTGATGTCGTTCTTCAGCAGGGTGCGGTCAGGGGCGGGCAGGTCCAGGAAGAACTGGAAGTTCGCGGCCTCGGCGTGGCGCAGGGGCACCTGGTCGACCATGTCGATGGCCTTGTGCTTGGGGTTGCTCTTGTCCTTGGCCGGGCAGACCGCGACGCAGATGCCGCAGCCGGTGCAATCCTCGGGGGCCACCTGGATGGTGTACTTCTGGCCCTTGAAATCGGCGCCCTTGTAGTCGACCGACTTGAAGGTCTCGGGAGCGCCGGCCAGCTTGGCGGCGTCGTAGACCTTGGGCCGGATGGCGGCGTGCGGGCAGATCGCCGCGCACTTGTTGCACTGGATGCAGACCGCGCCGTCCCACACGGGGATTTCCAGGGCGATGTTGCGCTTCTCCCAGCGGGTGGTGCCGGTGGGCCAGGTGCCGTCCACCGGGAAGGCGGAGGTGGGCAGCAGGTCGCCGTTGCCGGCCATCATGATGGCGGTGACGCGCTGGACGAAGTCCGGCGCTTCGGCGGCCACGGTGGGGGGCATCTGCCGGGTCGAGGTGACCGCGGCGGGGATTTCCATCTGCACCAGGTGGGCCAGGGTGTGGTCGACCGCCTCGTAGTTCTTCTTCACCACGGCCTCGCCCTTCTTGCCGTAGGTCTTCTTGATGAAGTACTTGATCTGGTTGATGGCCTCTTCCCGGGGCAGCACGCCCGAGATGGCGAAGAAGCAGGTCTGCATGATGGTGTTGATGCGCACGCCCATGCCGGTGGCCTTGGCCACTTCGAAGGCGTCGATGATGTAGAACTTCAGTTTCTTGCTGATGATCGACTGCTGCACTTCCTTGGGCAGTGAATCCCAGACCGCATCCTTGCCGAACGGCGAGTTGAGCAGGAAGGTGGCGCCCGGCTCGGCCGAGGCCAGCATGTCGTACTTGTCGAGGAACGAGGTGTTGTGGCAGGCGATGAAGTTCGCCTTCTTGATCAGGTAGGCCGAGCGGATCGGCTTGGGGCCGAAGCGCAGGTGCGAGATGGTGATGGCGCCGGCCTTCTTGGAGTCGTAGACGAAGTAGCCCTGACCGTAGTTGGGGGTGCCTTCGGCGATGATCTTGATGGAGTTCTTGTTGGCGCCGACGGTGCCGTCGGAACCCAGGCCGAAGAACAGTGCCCGTTTGACGTCAGCGCCTTCGATGTCGAAATCCAGGTCCATGTCCAGCGAGGTCATGGTGACGTCGTCGACGATGCCCACGGTGAAGTGGTTCTTCGGCTTGTCCTTGGCCAGGTTGTCGTAGATGGCCTTGATCATGCTGGGGTTGAATTCCTTGGAGGACAGGCCGTAGCGGCCGCCGTACACCTTGGGGGCCACGTCGAAGTGGCTGATGCCCTCGTCGCTGGCCTCACGCAGGGCGGTGACCACGTCCAGGTAGAGCGGATCGCCGATGGCGCCGGTCTCCTTGCAGCGGTCCATCACGGCGATCTTCTTGACGGACTTGGGCAGGGCGTTGATGAAATCCTTGATGGAGAAGGGACGGAACAACCGGCACTTGAGCACGCCGATCTTCTCGCCCTTGGCCAGGGCCCATTCCACGTACTCGTGGGCGGTGTCGCCGCCGGAGCCCATGATGATCATCACCCGCTCGGCGTCGGGCGCGCCGAAGTAGTCGAACAGGTGGTACTGGCGGCCGGTCAGCTTGGCGAAGGTGTTCATCTCCTGCTGGACGATGCCGGGGGTGGCATCGTAGAAGCCGTTGCAGGCCTCGCGGGCCTGGAAATACACGTCGGGGTTCTGGGCGGTGCCGCGCAGCACCGGCTTGTCCGGGGTGAGCGCACGGCTGCGGTACTCGGCCACCATCGGCTCGGTGATCATGGAGCGCAGATCGTCGTCGTTCAGCATCTCGATCTTGGAAACTTCGTGGGAGGTGCGGAAACCGTCGAAGAAGTGCAGGAACGGCACCCGGGTCTTCATGGTGGAAGCCTGGGCGATGAGGGCGAAGTCATGGGCCTGCTGCACCGAATCCGAGCTCAGCATGGCGAACCCGGTCTGCCGGCAGCCCATGACGTCGGCATGGTCGCCGAAGATGGACAGGGCATGGGTGGCGATGGTGCGGGCGGTCACGTGCAGGACGAACGGAATCAGTTCGCCGGCGATCTTGTACATGTTCGGGATGAACAGCAGCAGCCCCTGGGAGGCCGTGAAGGAGGTGGTCAGGGCGCCGGCCTGCATGGCGCCGTGGACCGCGCCCGCGGCGCCGCCTTCGGACTGCATTTCGACCACCGCGGGAATGGTGTTCCAGATGTTCTTCTTGCCCTGGGCGCTCCACTCGTCGGACCATTCGCCCATGTTGGAAGAAGGGGTGATGGGGTAGATCGCAATCACTTCCGCTGTGCGGTGAGCGACCGATGCCGTGGCTTCGTTACCATCCAAGGTAACCATGCGTCTTGCGGCCATGCCGTGCCTCCTCTAGTCGTGACGGTTCTAAACCGACGTGAACTGTTTGTCCGGTTTTGGGAGAAGCAGGGCTGAAAAGCCTTACATCATTCTGCTTCGCACCTTTTGAGTCTATGCCGTGAAATGCTAATTATCAATAGCATTTCAGACCGCTTGGCCCTCATTTCAGACCGGTTGGGAAAGGTGTGCCCCAGGTTACAAAGCAGCCCCATCCCTTGCCAAAAATCGCATTAACCATCAATTAATGCGCGTAACCTGGATGGATCGGTTGCCCGTGGCAGCAATTCCAGCCCAACCTCAAGGAGTCATCATGGAATTTAAAGACAGCAGGACCGCGCAGAACCTCCTGAAAGCCTTCGCCGGCGAAAGCCAGGCCCGGAACCGCTACACCTTCGCCGCGGACATCGCCCGCAAAGAGGGACTGGAGCACGTTGCGGCGGTGTTCGAGGAGACCGCCGCCAACGAGCAGGTGCACGCCGGCCTGTTCTACAAGGTGCTGGCCAGGCTGGCGCCCAGCGCGCTGGAGATCACCGCGGGCTATCCGGTGGTGGCCGGCGACACCGCCGCCCAGCTCAAGGCGGCCGTGGCCGGCGAGAACGAGGAATGGTCGGCGCTCTACCCGGAATTCGCCCGGATCGCCCGGGAAGAGGACTTCCCCGAGGCCGCCCGGGCCTTCGAGTGGGTGGCCAAGGTGGAGAAGGAGCACGAGGACCGGTTCCGCCGGCTGCTCGACCACGTGGTGAACGGCACCGTGTTCCAGCGCGGCGAGAAGATCTTCTGGCGCTGCCTGGAGTGCGGCCACATCCACGAGGGCGTCGCGGCGCCCAAGGCCTGCCCGGTCTGCCTGAAGCCCCAGGCCTGGTTCGCCCCGGTCGGGGAAAAATTCTAGGCTCATATGTGGCTCGATCCGGCGGCAATTAGCCCTGCGAAAGCCGCCGGATCCATGCCACCATGGCATGCAAGGTTCCGTAGCCCCGGACTCCCGTTGACAAAGAGGCTCCCATGCTCACCTTGCCCTTGACCCAAGCCCTCACCTTCGACGATGTGTTGCTGGTGCCCGGTTCCTCGGACGTCCACCCCAAGGACGTCGACCTGGGCACGCAGCTCACCGCGGAGATCCGGCTGGGGGTGCCGCTCCTGTCCGCGGCCATGGACACCGTCACCGAAGGACGGCTGGCCATCGCCCTGGCCCAGCAGGGCGGCATGGGCATCATCCACAAGAACCTGCCCATCGACCGCCAGGCGGACGAAGTGGACAAGGTGAAACGCAGCGAGAGCGGCATGATCACCGATCCCATCGTGATCCGCCCGGACGCCCCGATCCGGGAAGCCGAGGCCATGATGGCCAAGTACCGCATCTCCGGGGTTCCGGTGGTGGAGAACGGCAAGCTGGTGGGCATCCTCACCAACCGCGACCTGCGGTTCGAGACCCGCTGGGAGCTTCCGGTGCGGGAAGTGATGACCTGCAAGAACCTGGTGACGGTGCCGGTGGGCACCACGCTGCAGGAGGCCCGGGCCATCCTGCAGAAGCACCGCATCGAGAAGCTGCTGGTGGTGGACGACCTGGGCGCGCTGCGCGGGCTGATCACGGTCAAGGACATCCAGAAATCCACCGAGTACCCGTTTTCCTGCAAGGACTCCCAGGGCCGGCTGCGGGTGGGGGCCGCCCTGGGGGTGGGCCCCGATCTGCTGGACCGGGCCCAGGCCATGGTGGCCGCCCGGGCCGACATGCTCTGCCTGGACAGCAGCCACGGCCACAGCAAGGGCGTCCTGGAGGCCCTGCGCAGGCTGCGCGCGGCCTTCCCCAGCATGCCGATCATCGCCGGCAACGTGGCCACCTACCAGGGCGCCAAGGATCTGTGCCAGGCCGGCGCCTCGGCCGTGAAAGTGGGCATCGGGCCCGGATCCATCTGCACCACCCGGATCGTCACCGGGGCCGGCATGCCCCAGATCACCGCCATCCTTGAGGCGTCCCGGGCCTGCCGGGAGCACAAGGTGGCCTGCATCGCCGATGGCGGCATCAAGTTCTCCGGGGATATCGCCAAGGCCATCGCCGCCGGGGCGGACTGCGTGATGATCGGCGGCCTGTTCGCCGGCACCGAGGAAGCCCCGGGCGAGACCATCTTCTATTCCGGCCGGACCTTCAAGTCCTACCGCGGCATGGGCAGCATGGGCGCCATGAAGGACGGTTCCAAGGACCGCTACTTCCAGGAAGGCAAGGACAGCAGCAAGCTGGTGCCGGAAGGCATCGAAGGCCAGGTGCCCTACAAGGGGCGGATGGCGGACCTGGTGACCCAGCTCATGGGCGGCCTGCGCGCCGGGATGGGCCTGGTGGGGGGCCGGGACATCCGGGACTTCCAGGCCAAGGCCAGCTTCGTCCAGATCAGCGCCGCCGGGCTGCGGGAAAGCCACGCGCACGACGTGATGATCACCAAGGAAGCGCCCAACTACCGGATGGACTAGCCTTCTAGATCCAGTTCGAGGGCTTCGGCCGGGGCCGTGGGCGCGCTCTGGGCCAGGTGGGCCGCGGACTGGCCGAAGGCCCGGTCATGGGGATTGCTGTAGGTGTTGCCGGCCAGGGAGGGTGTCGCCAGGACCCCGTCCACCGCCGGCACGCCTTCGGTCTGGGACGTGGCCTGCGCGCCGGGGACGGGGGGCAGGCCGATGAATCCGGCGCCCAGGTATTTGGCCGTGGCGTCCGTCGCCAGAGCGGAAGAATCCGGCGGAGCGGGGCTTCCGGCGGCGGCGTTGGCGGCGGCCAGCGCGGCGCTGACCGCGTCGGCGGCGGCGGTCACGGCCTGGGCCGCCTGGGCCGTGGTGGCGGCCGCATCCTGGACGGCTGCGGCCGCATCCTGGGCCGCGGCGTTGACGGCGTTCAGGGCGGCGGCGCTGCCCTGGGCTGAACCGGAGCTGGTCAGGGCGGTCGCAGCCAGGACGGTGGTCGGATCCGCGTCTGCCGCCGCGGCCGGCGCGGCGAATGCGAGGTCGGCCATGGCAAGGGACCCCGGATCGGCAAGGGCGGCCAGGATGCCGGCGTTCCGGTCCTTGCCGGACAGCTGTCCGGAACCGGAGAGGGCATCCACCCAGGCTCGATGGCTGCGGTGCAGCTCCGCTGCCGCCGGACCGCCCTGGGTCGCCGGGATCTGAGCGTTGATCGGATTGACTGCCATGCCGCGCCACCCTTCGCCTCATCTTATCGGCATGAAGCGGGGTTGGCTGAAGTAAAAATTTAAGTTTTATCTTTATTAATATGAAATTGACTTTTAAAAAAACGATCAGCCCACGAAATCAAAGGATCCGGCGCCGGGGTTCATGGCCGGCACCTGAGGCGCCTGCTGGGTCTGGGCATAGGCGCTGTTCTGGGGGTTGCTGGAGGTGTAGGCGGTCATGGCCGCGGCGCCCACGACCCCACTGACGGCCGGGATGGCATTCTGGATCGCCAGATAGGCCGACAGCGCCCGGTCCGGCAGCCCCATGGTGCCGGCCCCCATGTACTTGGCGGTGGCGTCGGTGGCTTGGCCGGCGGAACCCTGGGCCACCGCGCCCGTGGCGCTGGCGGCATAGAAGGCGTTGATGGCGGCATTGCCGGCCACCGTGGCCGCGTTGGCGGCGGTCAGGGCGTCGCCGGCCAGCCTGGCGGTCTGGCTGTCATTGGCGGCGCTGGTTTCCGCAGCCCGGGCGTCGGCGGCCGCGGCCAGATCGCTGTTGGCCGTATCCTCGGCGGTCGGGACGGTGGCGTCGGTGAGCGCGCCGGCCTGGGACGGCTCGGCGGGGCTGGTGGCCGCCACGGAGGCGGCCAGGGCGGCCGCCCCGTCCAGGACCGATGGCGAGGGACCCGCCGCGGCGGCGCCGGCGATCAAGGCGGTCGCCGGCGGAACCGAACCGTACAGTCCCGCGAGCACTGCGCTGGCCGCGGATCCGGCCCGGCTGGCGGCGGGGACGGCCGGGACCGACTGGCCGCGGGCGAGCGCCGCCGACACCTGGGCGGCGGGGTCACTGAGCGAAAGCAGATAGGCGGCGAAGGGGTCGTTCGCCAGGGAATCGGGCTGGCTCAGCCGGGACAAACCAGCCGCGATGCCACCGATCGGGGCGGCATTGCCCGACGCCTGGGCATTGACCGCTTGAAGGGCCATGTTGCAACTCCCTGCCCCCCAAGTATCGGCAACCGGGGGAACAAGCAAGGCCTATGTAGCTATTATTCTCTTTATTATTCCTTGTTACGCATGGTCGTATCAGTTAAAAAAGCGGCACCTACCCCACCAAACGCTCACGCCGGGCGCGCAGGACCCGGTCGCGCAGGGCCGCGGCCTTTTCGAATTCCATCTTGCCGGCCCAGGTGCGCATTTCCGCTTCCAGCTTGGCGATCTCCCGCTCGAAGGCCTTGTCCTCCAGGTACAGCAACGGTTCCTCGGCAGCCCGGTCCTCCTTGGGCACGTTGATGAATTCCCGCGCCAGGGCCGCGCCCATGACGTCATCCAGCTGGCGCTTCACGGTCTCCGGGGTTATGCCGTGGGTCTCGTTGTGCACCAGCTGCTTGGCCCGGCGCCGTTCGGTTTCGAAGATGGCCTGGCGCATGGAATCGGTCATCCGGTCGGCGTAGAGGATGGCCTTGCCGTGCAGGTGGCGGGCGGCCCGGCCGATGGTCTGGATCAGGCTGCGGAAGCTGCGCAGGTAGCCCTCCTTGTCCGCGTCCAGGATGGCCACCAGGCTCACCTCCGGCAGGTCCAGGCCCTCCCGCAGCAGGTTGATGCCCACCAATACGTCGAACACCCCTCGGCGCAGGTTGGTGAGCAGTTCCACCCGTTCCAGGGTGTCGATCTCGCTGTGCAGGTATTCGGCCTTGATGCCCAGTTCCTGATAGTAGGCGGTGAGCTGTTCGGCCAGCTTCTTGGTCAGCACGGTGACCAGCACCCGCTCGTCCCGGGCGGTCACCCTGCGGATCTCCTCCAGGAGGTCGTCCACCTGGGTGCCCACCGGGCGCACCTCCACCATGGGATCCACCAGCCCGGTGGGCCGCACCACCTGCTCCACCACCACCCCGCCCGACTGGCGCAGTTCGTAGTCGCCGGGGGTGGCGCTGACGAACACCAGCTGGTTCACCCGGGTCTCGAACTCCTCGAACTGCAGGGGCCGGTTGTCCAGCGCCGCCGGCAGCCGGAAGCCGTAGTCCACCAGGGTCTGCTTGCGCGAGCGGTCGCCCAGGTACATGCCGCGCAGCTGGCCGGTCGCCACATGGCTTTCGTCCATGAACAGGATGAAGTCCTCCGGGAAGTAGTCCAGCAGCGTGTGGGGCGGCTCGCCGGGCTTGCGCCCGTCCAGGAAGCGGGAATAGTTCTCGATCCCGGAGCAGTAGCCCATCTCCTTCATCATCTCGATGTCGTAGATGGTGCGCTGGTGCAGCCGCTGCAGCTCGACGATGCGGCCCTGGGCGCGGAACTCCTCCTCCCGCGTCTCCAGTTCGGCCTTGATCTCGCGGATGGCCGCCTTGAGCCGGTCCTCGGGCGTCACGTAGTGGCTCTTGGGCCAGATGGTGAGTCCCTCGACCTTCTCCAGCACCACCCCGCGCAGGGGATCGATGATCGACAGGCGCTCGATCTCGTCGCCCCACAGCTCGATCCGGTAGGCCACGTCCTCGTATGCCGGATAGACCTCCACCACGTCGCCGCGGACCCGGAACACCCCGGGCTCGAAGGCGATCTGGTTGCGGTTGTACTGGATGGCCACCAGGTCCCGGAGCAGCATGGCCCGCTCCCGGGTTTCGCCCACCTTCAGCTGCACCGACAGGTTCAGGTAGCTGCTGGGATCGCCCAGGCCGTAGACGCAGGACACCGAGGCCACCACGATGGTGTCGCGCCGCTCCAGCAGGCTGCGGGTGGCCGACAGCCGGAGCTTTTCCAGTTCCTCGTTGACCTTGGAGTCCTTGTCGATGAACAGGTCCCGCTCCGGCACATAGGCCTCGGGCTGATAGTAGTCGTAGTAGCTGACGAAGTACTCCACGGCGTTCTCGGGGAAGAACTGCTTGAACTCCGTGAACAGCTGGGCCGCCAGGGTCTTGTTGGGCGCGAAGATCAGCGCCGGCCGACCCAGCCGGGCGATGGTCGAGGCCATGGTGAAGGTCTTGCCGCTGCCGGTGACCCCCAGCAGGGTCTGGAACCGGTCCCCCGCCTCGATGCCCGCCACCAGCTGGTCGATGGCCTCCGGTTGGTCGCCGGCGGCCTGGTAGGGAGCCTGGAGCTTGAAGGAACGGGGGGTGGCCATAGACTCCGAGTCTACTGCCACCCCCCGGGGCGAACAATCAACGAAATTACAACTTGCGCAGCACCAGGCAGCCATTGGTGCCGCCGAAGCCGAAGTTGTTGTTCAGGGTGTATTCGCCATCGAAGGTGCCGGCCGCGTTGGCGGTCACGTCCAGGTCGCAGTCGGGGTCCTGGTCCACCACGTTGATGGTGGGCGGGATCTTGCCGTCCCGGGCGACCAGGGCGGAGACGATGGTCTCGAGGCCGCCGGCGGCGCCCAGCAGGTGGCCGGTCATGGATTTGGTGGAACTCACCTTGAGCTTCTTGGCATAGGCGCCGAACACCCGGTTCAGCGCGGTGCATTCGATCCGGTCCCCGGCGGGGGTGGAGGTGCCGTGGGTGTTGACATAGCCGATCTGCTCGGGGGCGATGCCGGCATCCTTGATGGCGGCGTTCATGACCCGCATGGGCCCGTCGCCGTCCTCGCTGGGGCTGGTGATGTGGTGCGCGTCGCCGCTCATGCCGTAGCCGGCGACCTCAGCATAGATCTTGGCGCCACGAGCCTTGGCCATTTCGTACTCTTCCATGACGACGATCCCGGCGCCTTCGCCCATGACGAAGCCGTCCCGGCCCTTGTCGAACGGCCGGCTGGCCTCGGTGGGGGAGTCGTTGCGGGTGGACAGGGCGCGCATGGCCGCGAAGCCGCCGACGCCGAGCGGATTGATCACCGAATCGCTGCCGCCGGCGATCATCCGGTCGGCGTAGCCGAACATGATCTGCCGGGCCGCGTCGCCGATGGCGTGGGTGCCAGTGGCGCAGGCCGTGGCCACCGCCGAATTGGGTCCCTGCAGGCCATACTTGATGCTGACGAACCCGCCGGCCAGGTTGATGATGAGGCTGGGGATGAAGAACGGGCTGGTGCGGCGGGGGCCGCGGTAGCCGTTGGACTCCTCGAAGATGGTCGACAGGCCGCCGATGCCCGAGCCGATGGCGACGCCGAACACTTCCCGCTCGGCCTTGGACAGTTCCAGCTCGGCCAGACCGGAGTCGTTCATGGCCTCCATGGCCGCGGCCATGGCGTACTGAATGAAGATGTCCATCTTCTTCTGGTCTTTCTTGTCGATATAGAGGTCCGGCTGGAAGCCCTTCACCTGCCCGGCGATCTTGCAGGTGAATTCAGCCGTGTCGAACTTGCTGATCAGGCCGATGCCGCTCCTGCCGGCCAACAGGTTTCCCCACGTTTCGGCGACAGTCAGTCCGCAGGGATTGACCGTCCCCATTCCGGTGATGACAACGCGACGGCGCTGGATTGTGGTCATGACGTCACCTCAAAGCTTAGAAAGGATGCCACAAGAACCGGACTACGGAGGTCACATATGGCGACCGCCGCCGGGCGAAACCTTGGGCGACCCGGGCATGGCCCGGAATGGAAGGCTAACGGCAATCGCCGCAGAGGGTTCGACCCTGCGGCGATGGTATGGGTTCAGGTGCCGCGTCAAGCCTTGGCATTCTTCTCGATGTAGGAGATGGCATCACCCACCGTGCGGATCTTCTCCTGTTCGCTCTCGGGGATTTCAATCCCGAACGCCTCTTCGATGGCCATGATGATTTCAACGGTATCGAGGCTGTCGGCCCCCAGGTCGTCAACGAAGTGGCTATTTTCTGAGATTGAATCCTCAGGTTTGGCAAGTTGTTCGGCAATGATCGCAATTACCTTTTTGCGGATTTCAGCCATGATCTCTCCTTAGAACCCGGAGAGGCTATCACGCCAAGAGGCGGATGCCAAGCGGCTAGACTTGAAGACATGCCCAAAACACCCGAAATTTCCGCGCCGGAAGGCGGTTGGCCCCTGGGATGGGGGGCCTCGCTGCGTGAATTCGAGGTGTTCCTGGCCGTGGAGCGGGGCCTTTCGTCCAACACCGTCTCCGGCTACCTGTCGGACCTCCGGCTGCTGGTCCTGTGGGCCTGCGAACGGGAGATCGCCCCGTCCGACCTGGACCGGGACCGGGTGACCGGGTTCCTGGTCTCCCAGCAGGGCACCGGCAAGGCCGCCCGCAGCCTGGCCCGGCTCGCCTCGGCGCTGCGCCAGTTCCTGGGCTTCCTGCGCATGGAGGGCGAAGGCGCCGCAGGACCCGAGGCCGTGGTGCGCCCGCCCCGGCCGCCGCGCATCCTGCCCAGGACGCTCACCGAATCCCAGGTGGAGGCCCTGCTGGCCGCCCCCGACCTGAACACGCCGCTGGGTGTGCGCGACCGGGCCTGGATCGAGCTGCTCTACGCCTCCGGCCTCCGGGTTTCCGAGCTGGCCGCGCTTTCGGCCCGCACCGTCTACCTTGACGAGGGGTTCCTGAAAGTGCTGGGCAAGGGCAGGAAGGAGCGCCTGATCCCCTTCGGCGAGAGCGCGGAGCACTGGATGCGCGCCTGGATCGCCCTGCGCCCCGGCTTCCGGCCCAGGGAGGACACCCTTTTCGTCGGCCGGCTCGGGGAGGCCATCTCCCGCCAGCACCTCTGGCGCATGTTGAAGGCCTACGCCCGGAGCGCCGGCATCAGCCCCGCCGAGGTGAGCCCCCACGTCCTGCGCCACGCCTTCGCCACCCACCTGCTGGACCACGGCGCCGACCTGCGGGCGGTCCAGGCCATGCTGGGACACGCCGACATCTCCACCACCCAGATCTATACCCACGTGCACCAGGCCCGCCTGCGCACGCTGTACGACCGGCTCCACCCCCGCTCGCAGGGGAAATAAGCCTTTTCCGCGCCCGCCCCGGTGGTGGACGTTGCTGGCGCTTGGGGCCATGATGGGATTTGGAGAATCACGCGATGGCCCCTCGCAAAACCGCAACGCCCAAATCAGAACCCAAGCCCGAGCCTTTGAAGGAAGCGAAAGCGCCCGTACGGCCGCGGGCCAAGAAGGCCGTGAAGGAACCCCTGGCCGCCGCCCCCGCAGTGGAGCCCGAGCCGCCCCAGGCCCCCGCCGTCAAGACCCGCAAGCCAAGGACCGCGCCGGTCAAGCCCGGCACGCCCGCCGCCCCGACCGAGGCCGCCCAGCAGCCCGTTGCCGAGCCAGTCCCCGCCGCGCCGGTGGCGGCGGCCCCGCAGCAGCCCGCCGTCGACCCGACCAGCCTGGTCACCGACCAGGCCCGGGCGGTGCTGGCGGCCATCCAGGAAGGCCGGGCGGTGGAACTCCTGTTCGTGGATGCCGAGAACAATCCCCCGCGCACCTTCGAACCGCGCCAGCTGATCTTCGACACCTTCGCCAAGGGCTGGTATGTCTGGGGCTGGGACCGCCGCTACAACGCCGAGCGGCACCACCTGCTCAGCCTGATCGCCCAGGTCAACCCGGTCGAGGGCATGGGCCGCGCGGCCCAGGGCCCCTACAAGGAAGGCACCCCCGCCAACCTCATCGGCGGGTGGCTGGGCGGCGAGGCCATCCGGGTCAAGGCCGTCCTGCTCAAGCAATGGATCTTCGCGGTGCGCCAGGCCCCGGCGCCCTTCCCGGAATTCGCCATCGAGGACCTGGAAGAAGGCAAGGCCCAGGTTTCCTTCACCGCCACCGACCTCCGGGCCATCACCCGCTGGGTGATGCAGTTCGGCGACGGCATCCAGATCCTGGAGCCCCAGCGTCTGCTGGACCGCATCAAGCAGGTGGGTCTGGCCTGGGGCGGCAAGCCGGTTCCGGCCCCGTCCGCGCCGGCCCAGCCCAAGGCGCAGCAGCCCCGCCAGGAGCCCCGGGAGCACCGTTCCGAGCGCAAGGAGCACCGGCAGGAGCACCGGTTCGAGGCCAAGCCCGAGGCCTCCCCGGAGCGCTCGGAGCGCAGCGCCCCGGAGCCCAGGGAGCCCAGGCATGTCCGTGAAGCCAGGGAACCCCGTGAAAGCCACGACGCCCCCAAGCCCAACAAGGCCGGCAAGATCGAGATCCGCATCGACCGGCTATAGCGGGCGAGCGCATCCCGGTCGGGCGGGTCCAGCTGGATGAGCAGCTCCGCGAACAGGCTGCCCATGGCCGCGGCGTTTAGCCACTCATAATCTGGAGCCCGGCCAGCAGTGCGGCCCCAGCCCCGGTGCCCACCAGCGCCGCCCCCGGCCTCAGCCCCATGATGTGCCGCGCCGCCAGGTACACCAGGACCAGGTTGGCGACCACGAACAGATCGAAACCGGTCAGCAGGGCATCCGGCTTGCCGTGGCCGGATTGGAACAGTACGCCCAGGGACAAGGGCGAGATCGCATCGGGTTTCATTCCGTGCACCGGACTGGCCAGGCAGAGCCAGCCGACCAGCAGCGCCTTCGGCAGGCTCACCAGCCCTGGCACCACAGCCGCGCTCAGGGCCTGCCGGTAGCTGGGGTTGCCGCCCGGCCCCGGCGCCGCCCTGCCCACCAGCCACAGCAGGAGCGCCATGAACAAGCTCACCGCGGGCTGCCCCAGGAGCACCCCCAGGGACGCCAATACCGGCAGCAGCCGACCCTGCAGCTCGATGGCCTGGCCGATCAGCTCCTTGGCTACCTTCGGGTTGCGCTCCAACAGCGGCCGGAGCAGGGCGTCGGCATCCACCCGCCCGGCCCAGATGAGCATCATGGCCAGGGTGAAGGCCATGCTGGTCAGCAGTGCCCAGCCCCAGCGGGGGGCCTCCGCCAGCTGCCGGAACAGCGGCACCGGCGCGGTGAACACGCCGACGATCTGGTCGAGCAGGTTGGGCGCCGCGGCCTCGGGGGGATCCGCCCCCCCGCCCGGGGGTTCCCGGAAGAGGCTCTGGCGCGGAACGGATTGATCCATGGGAATCCTCTTCATTTCTAGGCTGCCAACACGCATGGCTTAATGACACGCTCATGTTTACTATGCATAATACATATTTTATAGCAACTGGAACATCGGGCCCCATGGCCGCATTGGCTAAGCGAGGAGAGACCTTAACATGCCCGCAGACCCCACCCTGCCCAGCCGCCTCATCGACCAGGAAGCTCGCTATGGGACAGCGGATGACCCTTCAATTGACCTGATCTGCACCCGAGCTGACGGCGCCTACGTATGGGATGTCCAAGGCAGCCGCTACATGGATTTCCACGCCGGCTGCGGTGCGGTGGCCCAGGGGCACAACCACACCCGGATCGCCGCGGCCATGGTGGAGCAATGCCTCCGGCTCTGCCTGACGACCCGAGCGTTCCGCAACGACCGCCTGCCCCCGTTGCTGGAGAAACTGTGCAGCCTCGCCGGCTTCGACCAGGCGCTGCTCCTGAGCAGCGGCGCCGAGGCGGTGGAGAGCGCCATCAAGGCGGTGCGGCGCTGGGGCTACCGGCACAAAGGAATCAGCCATGACCGGGCCGAGATCATCGCCTTCGGCGGCAACTTCCACGGCCGCACCACGACCCTTCTCAGCTGCAGCGACAACCCTGAAATCACCCAGAGCTTCGGCCCCTTCACCCCGGGTTTCCGCATCGTGCCGTACGGCAACCTGGCCGCAGTCAAGGCGGCGGCAGGACCCGGCACCTGCGGCATCCTGGTCGAGCCAGTGCAGGGCGAGGCGGGCGTGATCGTGCCGCCGAGAGGCTTCCTGCGCGGGCTGCGGGAGTTCTGCGACAGCCAGCGGATCATGCTCATCTTCGACGAGCTGCAGTCCGGCCTGGGGCGCACCGGCAAGCTTTTCGCCTTCGAGCATGAAGGCATCCGGCCGGACGGGATCACCATCGGCCGGTCCCTTTCCGGCGGATTCTACCCGGTGAGCGCGCTGCTCGGTTCGCACGAGCTGATGGGCGGACTCACGCCGGGCAGCCACGGCTCCCTGTTCGGCGGCAACCCTCTGGCCTGCGCCGTGGCCTCCGCGGCGCTGGACGTGCTGGTGGAGGAAAAGCTGGTGGACCGTTCGGCGGAGCTGGGCGCCTACCTCCTCGAACAGCTGCGCGCCATGGAAAGCGCCAGGGTGAAGGAGATCCGCGGCATCGGCCTGTGGGCGGGCATCGAGCTGCGGCCCTCGGCCGGCGGCGCCCGCCAGGTCTGCGCCGCCCTGCGCCAGGAAGGCCTGCTCTGCGTGGAGACCCGCGAACACACCATCCGCCTGTCCCCGCCCCTGGTCATCACCCGGGAGCAGCTGGACTGGGGCTTGGGAAAATTGAAGCTGGTAATTGGCAGCTAGAATCGAATGCCGGCGTAGAGGGCCGCAGAAGCTCTCGGAGCCAGGGAGCGGAGGGTGCGGCTATCGATGTTGCCGCCCGCCGGCACACTGGTCTGGGTGGTCCTGGTGAGGGCAACGGACCCTTCAACTCCAATGTACGGATGGAGTGATTTGCCGATTCCATTGAAGGTGTAGTCGGCGCTGCCACGGACCCAGGGTTGGAGGTAGGTGGTTCCCTTGTTGTATTGGAAGGGTAAACCGTTCTCCACACTGGCGCCCGTGACTCTGATAGCCTCGCCGCGGCCTTCGAGGTGAGCGCCCAAGGTCAGTTGCTCGCCGAGAGTCGCCATGTAGGCGGCGCCAAGGGACCAGTAGCTTTCGCTGACCTTTACCCCCGTGTTGTCCCCCACCGCGCCGCTGGAGGTGAAATTGGAAGAGGTATCGAACATGCCGCCGAATTCATAGTACCAGCCCGGGTAGCTGGACACCTCGCCCAGGAAGCGCAGGCCCAGCCCGGTCTGCCGCTTGGGCTGGTCCTTCACGTCCGGCAGAGCCACAGTGATCTCAGCCGGACGGGTCAATTCGGCAAACAGCTGGATCCGGCCATCCAACTTGGGCGCGTCCTGGGCCCCGAGGGCGCCCGCAGCAAGGGCCAGGATCAGGATGCTGGGACTTTTCACGAATCCTCCTTGGGCAGAACGATCATTCTGCCACGTTGGTGTTGGGGCCGTTCACCACCACGATGTCCCATGGGTACCGGAAGGGTATCGTGTGGGCGTAGCTGACATCAGAGCCGTTGGGCAGGATGCTGATCTGGGCCGTCGCGGTCTTGATGGAATCGATCCATTCGGTGCGGTTGAGGCGTCTCGCACCGGGGATGGCGTTGTTCCTGAGGATGGCCTTGAGCGCGAACACGGTGATCTGGGGTTGCGTCCCGGCGGCCGGGCGAAGTTCCTGCGGCACGTCGAACCAGCAGTAGCCGGGCGCCACTGCGTCCGTCACCACACCGCCGGTCGTGGCGGGTCCCGCTGCGAAGGTGTGGCCCGACGGCAGGTATTTGTGGGCGTCGGTGAGCACCTGGGCATTCGGGGCCTGGGTGGTCGGGTAGCCCGCGGGCAGCATGAAATGAACCTTGGCGGTGCCGTTGTTCAGCTCCACCACCCAGAAATCCGGTTGGACGGGGTCGCCGTTGGAGTCCTGCGTGGCGTTGTACCAGTTCACCCGGTAGCCGCCGGAATTCTGGCCGTTGAGTGAGCCGTCGGCGTTGCGCCCGCGCTTGTCCACCAGGGTATCCTGGGGCGGCACGAACCCGAATGCGGCGGCGGCGTCGACCCCATTCTGGCCGCTGATCGTGGTGGGCGGGGTCGATCCGTTGGCCAGCCAGGTGCGGCTGATGACGGCTCCCCCTTCGGCATTGTAGATGGGCGTGTAGGCGGTCCAGAAGAATCGGCCGACGCCGGTGGAACTGGGTGCATGGACGGGGTCGTTGACCAGCACCGGGCTGGAGTTGTCGAAGGCAGGGCCGCCAGCCGCGGTCAGGTCGAACTGGCTGTTGTCGTCAACAATGCCGGTGGAAGATACGAACTTGGGCCACGCGGGCGGGTTGCTGTAGCGGAAGTGCGTATAACCGCCGAGCCCGCCCGTATCCACGTAGTTCAGTTGTGCGCTGTTCAGCACCAGCGGCCGCGCCCAGACTTTGGACCAGAGATACTCCGAGTACGAGAAGACACTGCGGGTGCCGTTAAGTCTCCGGAGGTAGTTCGCAGCCTTTGGGGCCTTGGTGGGGTCGTTGGGATCGTAGGGAATGGGCAGGTCCTGCAGTCCGCCCTTCAGGGGCGCCGCGCCCACGGTGCCATACACCATGTTATTGAAGAAGGCGGGAACGCCGATGGGCACAGTGGTGGGGGTAAGGGCGGAGGTGCAGGAAGGGGTGAGCCATCCCGCCCCTGCAATATTGCTGAGATTGTACGGCGTGGTGGAATCGGAGGGCACCCGGAAGGCCTGCAGTTGGGTGGTCGTGAAGGTCTGGCTGTTCGAGGCGTCGCCGGTGTAGGTGGTGTAGCTCAAATTGAAGCCCATGTCCGCTGGCTTGCCTTCGGTGATCGATTTGAGATCGGTGTTGTCGACGGTGAGGCTATCCACGGTCAAGGGCACCACCGGCCACTCGGCGAAGTACTGGTAAGCCAGGATGCTGGGAATGGCGAAGACGAAATTGCTGTCCTGTTCCCACTGGATCGCTCCCGTGGAGTCCTTCAAAGGCACTGACAACCGGTCCACCCAGCGGGAGTTGACGGGGGTCAATCCTATGATCAGGTTTAAGTTGACGGTCCCGAACAGGGTCGTGTTGGCCGCCGTTTGGCCCTCCGGGGCGAATCCCTGGCCGGTCACGATGCGCAGGCTCGGATTCCAGGGAGCCGCAGTGGCGTTGGGGAATTGGAAGCTGAAGCCGCCGCCCCCCGGGAGCGGGTTGTCGGGAACAAGGGTGTCATCTTCAAAGTTCCCAGTGGGCGCGTTGGGAATCTGCAGGACATAGCTGATGGGGTCGTTGCCGAAGCCGGGGATCAGGACATTGAACGGAAGGTTGGACCGGACCGGAGCGATCACCGAGGCCTGGCTTGCGGACTGCACTGCCCAGCTGCTGGAAATGCCGTCCTGGAAGATCTCGATGGTTGCACCAAGCCCGTTGGCGGAAGTCGTGACCGGATTGAGGCTCGCCACGATGTTGCCGTCGCCCATCTGCCGGTAGAGGAAATCGAGGGAGAAATTCTGGGTGTTGGTGCCATCCACGATGACCCACTTCTCGAAGGTATGGACGTTCGCACCCGGCGCTCCCGAGGACGGCCGGCCGAAGGCATCAATGACGGTGAACGTCACCAGGCAGGGCGTAAGCTTGCCGGCCACCCCGTTGAAGGCCACCTGGCCGGCATTGGCCGAAGTGGAGGTGGCGGGCGTGCCGTTCTGGAAGGTCCATTTGTAGGTCAGGGCGGTGTCGCCGCTGCCGGGCAGCGTGCCGGCACCATTGAAGCTCAGCTGGCCGAGGATGGGGATCACCACCAGTTGGGGGCTGTTGGCGGTCGGCGGATTGACCAGGCCGGCCACGGTGCCGGTGGCCAGGTCGGTGGGCGTGGGCAGCGTGCCGCTGGCCTGGGGCGAGGTGATGGCGGCGGTGGGATAGCTGTTGTAGGCGACCACGAACTGGGTGCTCGCGGCGTTCAGCGAACCGGACGGGGTTTTGCTGTCATTGGCGGTGACCGTGACGGTAGCGGTGGCGGGGTTGGCGTTCGGGGCCGAGGCGAAGGAATCCGCGTAGGGGTGGGTGAGGGACACGATGACCCCGCCGGTGCCGGTGGGACTGGTGCCGGTTGAGCCGGTGTCGGCCTTGGTGCCGTCGCCCCAGTCCACCGTGTAGCTGACCGGGTCCCCGTCCAGGTCGGCGAGGTTGAAGGTGAGCGCCACCGCCTTGGAGGTGAAGGCTTTGGTGGAGGATGAAGCCGGCGTGGTGATGGTCACGGTGGCCGGATGGTTGGAACTGGTGGTGGCGATGGTGACGGCGGCGAAGGCCACCTGGGCGCTGCTGTTGCCCAAACTGTCGCTGACGGTGAGGGTCGGAGTGACGATCCGGCTGCCTGCCGCGGACGCGGCCTGGTAGATCACGGGGATGGTGAAGCTGCCGCCCCCATTGTCGACGATCGTGCCGATCGTGGCGCCGCTTTCGCCGGGGTAGAAATCAAGGTTGGCCGCGCCGATGGTGGCGTTCGGGGCTGTGGTGGCCGCCGTGACCGTGAAGCTGGTCTGGACCGAGCCGGGAATCGAAACCGGCAGGCTGGTCGCGGTGGTGGGACTGACGATGGTGGCGCTCACCGGAGTCGTGACCGCGACCACGGTCTCCGGTACGGTCACCACATTCCCGAGGTGGCCCTGGTCGTCCACGGCGGTCACCGTCACGCTGAGGGCTCCGGACGCCTGGAACCGGTGGGAGATCGAGCAGGATCCGCCGGACGCCGGCGCGGACAGCGTCCCCGTGTTGTCGCCGAAGGTCCAGCTGAAGCTGGCGACGCTGCGGGCTGAATCGGAGTCGACCGCCGAGGCGGTGAAGGCGTATTTCCCGTACTGGTTCAGCGCCCCCGCCGGGGTAACGCCCCCGAAAGAGGTGACGAGGCCGCCCGCACCCGTCGATCCGGTACCACCGCTGCCGCCGCTGGTGCCGCTGATCTTGGAGGAGCCTCCTCCGCCGCAACCCGCGACCGGAGTTTTTAGCGTAGTTGGCCCGTAGCTTGCGCTACGGCCGCGTGTGGGGCTTTTGGCGTGCAAAATGTAGCCATGTAAATGATGCAAAATACCACTTGA
>Ga0316230_1000881_pt1 | contig 36068 bp, 37 predicted proteins | sample TBH18025metaG_FD_206004 | JGI IMG/M metagenome (GOLD analysis project Ga0316230, IMG submission 206004) | Freshwater microbial communities from Trout Bog Lake, Wisconsin, USA - TBH18025 | ecosystem: Environmental > Aquatic > Freshwater > Lake > Hypolimnion/Profundal zone | place: USA: Wisconsin... | reverse complement strand
GCCCTGCGTCACCTACGGCGAGGAGGCGCAGCAGGTCAAGCATCTCAAGACCATCAGCGAGAGCCTGGAGAGCCTCGGCCACAACCCGGCGGACCGGCTCGCGGCCATGGACCTGGCCCAGCACTACGGCGACAAGCTGCACCTCGGCGTGTTCTACCGCAACCCCGAGCCGCCGCCGACCTACGGCGACCTGGTGCTCGAACGCCAGACCATGATGGCCAAGGACGCGGTGCCCAGGGAGCGCATCCTGGACCTCTTCATCAAGCACTGAACGGGAGCCGCCATGACCCTTCGCGGGATCGACCCAGCCAAACAGACCATGATGGACGCCCTCGACCTGGCCATCCTGATGGAAGAAGAAGCCCAGGAACGCTACGAGGAATTCGCCCAGCAGATGGAGCTGCACCGGACCTACGGCGCGGCCGAGTTCTTCAGGCACATGGTGGAGAACGAGGCCAAGCACGGCCGCGAGCTCGCCGAACGCCGGGAGCAGGGCTTCGGCAGCACTGCCCGGACGGTCACCCGGGCCATGCTGTACGACGTCGAGGCGCCCGACTATGATGCCGCGCGCGCCTTCATGAGCCCGCGCCAGGCCATGGAGGCCGCCCTGGCCTGCGAGATCAAGGCCCAGGCCTTTTTCGACGGGGCCCTGCCGGCGATCCGGGATGCCGAGGTGCGCGCCCTGTTCGCGGAACTGCGCGGCGAGGAGATCCAGCACCAGGCGCTGGTCCGGGCCGAGCTGGACAAGCTCGGGCCGGATTCCGGCCTCTCGGACGAGGATTTCGTGGACGAGCCCGCGGCCCAGTGATCAGGCTTTCACCGGCTCGTTGAGCTGGCCCAGCAGTTTGCGCAAGGCCGCGGTCACCTTGGCCACGTCGGGCCGCCGGGGGGTCTGCGGCTTGGCTCTGCCGGCGGCTTTCCGGCGCGGGGCGGGCCGCATTTCGCCCAGGCCCAGGTCCAGCCCCCGGGCCAGCTGGCCGGTGAGCAGCAGCTCCCGGCAGTCCGCCACGGTGAGGCCCTCCTCCAGCCAGTTGCGGATCTTGGCCAGGCGGTCCAGTTCGTCCACATGGTAGTAGCGGAGGTTGCCCTTGCTGCGCCGGGCCTGGATCTCCGGGATCACCTTCTCCCAATAGCGCAGCACCTTGGGCTTGACCCCGAGCCTGCTGGCGGTTTCGCCGATCTTCAGCCAGAGCCGTTCCATCACGTTTCCCGCGCCTCGATGCCCAGAGTCTTGAGACGCTTGTAGAGGTTGGAGCGGTCCAGCCCGAGCCGCTCGGCCACCCGGGTCATGTTGCCGTTCTGGGACTTGAGTTCCCGCTGGATGTAGGTGCCCTCGAACCATTCGCGCGCGTCCTTCAGGCTGGCGAACTCCGGGAAGGAGAACGGATCCGGCTCGCTGAGGTGGCGCACCGCCAGCGGCCCCAGGTCCCGGGTGCTGATCTCGGCGCCCCGGGCCAGGATCACCGCCCGCTCCATGAGGTTCTTCAGTTCGCGCACGTTGCCCGGCCAGTCGTGGCGCAGCAGGGTTTCCCGGGCCTCGGGGGCGAGCCGCCGGGGCGGCCGGCCGTACTGGCGGGAGATGCGCTGGATGAAGGCCTCGGCCAGCTGGATCAGCTCCTCCGGGCGCTCGCGCAGGGGCGGGATGCGCAGCGGCACCACCGCCAGCCGGAAGTAGAGGTCCTCCCGGAACCGGCCGGAGCGGATCTCCTCGGTGAGATCCTTGTTGGTGGCGGTGATGACCCGCACGTCCACGGCCACCGCGCCGCCGCCGCCGACCGGCTCGATCCGGCCCTCCTGCAGGGCCCGCAGCACCTTGGCCTGGGTCTTGAGCGACATGTCGGCCACTTCGTCCAGGAACAGCGTGCCTTCGTGGGCCTCCTTGAACTTGCCCTTCTGGTCGCGCACGGCGCCGGTGAAGGCGCCCTTCACGTGGCCGAACAGCTCGGATTCGATCAGCTCCTCGGGGATGGCCGCGCAGTTCACCTCCACGAACGGCGCCCGGGCCCTGGGACTGCGGTCGTGGATCAGCCGGGCCACCTCCTCCTTGCCGCTGCCGTTCTCGCCCACCAGCAGCACCCGCCCTTCGGTCGGGGCGACCAGGTCCAGGTCCGAAAGCAGGCGCTTCATGGCCGGGCTGTCGGCCATGAAGAACCGGTCCTGGTTCACCACCTGGACCAGCCGCTGGTTCTCCGTCTCCAGGTGGCGCTGCTTGAGGGCGTTGCTCACCACCAGCAGGAGCCGGTCCAGGTCCACCGGCTTTTCCAGGAAGTCGAAGGCGCCCAGCTTGGTGGCCTGCATGGCGGTGTCGATGTTGCCGTGCCCGGAGATCATCACCACCTGGAGTTCCGGACGCAGGGCCTTGGCCTGCTTCAGGGTCTCCAGGCCGTCGATCCCGGGCAGCCAGACGTCCAGGATCATCAGGTGAACGCCTTCGCCGTCCGAGTTCAAAAGCAGGTCCAGCGCCTGTTCGCCGCGCTCGGCCTTGATCACGCCGTAGCCTTCCTCGGACAGGGAATCGCCTAGCGAACGCCGGATCCCCGGCTCGTCGTCCACGATGAGGATGGTCATGAGGGCTGACATGAATGAGGCCGATCCTTTCGGTGCTTCCTTATACTATCTACTGGGGAGTAGAAATATGCTTGTGGATTCCCACTGCCACCTGATCGGCAGTTATCCGGCCGAGGATGGCGCCGAAGCGGTGCTGGCGCGGGCGCGCCTGGCCGGGGTCGCCGGCTTCATCGCCGTGGCCACCGATCTGGCCGATGCGCGCCTGGTGCTGGCCCTGGCCGCGCGGAACCAGGACGTCCAGGCCTCCCTGGGCGTGCATCCCCACGAGGCCGCCAGCTGGACCCCCGAGCTGGCCGCCCAGCTGGAAGCCCTGCTGCGCGACCCCAATGCCCGCTTCGTCGGCGAGACCGGCCTGGACTGGCACTACGACCTGAGTCCCCGGGACGCGCAGGAAGCCGTCTTCCGGGAGCACATCCGCATGGCCCGGCGCCTGGCCAAACCGGTCATGGTGCACACCCGGGCGGCGCCCCAGGAGACCCTGCGGGTGCTTCGGGAGGAGGGCGCGGACCAGGTGGGCGGCATCATCCACTGCTTCTCCGAGGACCGGCAGTTCGCAGGCCTGGCCCTGGACCTGGGCTTCCACCTGAGCTTTTCCGGGATCGTCACCTTCCGCAACGCCGAGCCGATCCGCGACGTGGCCGCCTGGGCCCCGGAGGACCGGATCCTGGTGGAGACCGATTCGCCCTTCCTCGCCCCGGTGCCGTTCCGCGGCAAACCCAATGAACCGGCCTACGTGACCTATGTGGCGGCGCAGGTGGCGCAGCTGCGCCACCTGGCCCCGGAACGGCTGGCCGAGATCACCACCCGGAACCTGGAGGCCCTGTGCGGCTGGCCACCCTCTGCCTGACCGGCGCCCTGGCGCTGTCCGCCCAGACACCCCCTCCCGGCGGCCTGCCGTGGAAGAGCGCGGGAGCCCTGCCCTGGCAGATGGAGGCTCCAGGGCCCGCTCCGGCCCTGTCGGACGCCCGGCGCACCCAGTCCTACCTCGGCCTGACGGTGCGCATCGCCGAGGACGGGGATATCCGGATCACCGACGACAAGGGCCTCATCCGGATGAACCTGGGGCTGCCGGGCCGGCCCCTGAAGGCGTGGCGCGACTGGGGCGTACCGGTCCCGGACCTGCGCGCGCCGCTGATGTTCGCCGGCCGTTCGCCCCTGCAGCGCGGCATCGGCGGCCTGCCGGTGGGCGCCCCGGATTTCCGGCCGGCCCTGGAGGGCCTGCTCTGGATCCTGGACGACGACGAAACCATCCTCACCGTGATCCACCCTGCCACTTCCCAGGTGGTCTACCTGCCCCTGCCTGGAGGCCAGGACATCACCCTGTCGTTCCACCCGGACCGGCTGGAGTTGCTGGAGGCCCCGGCCCCCGGCTCGGCCCAGGCCACCGGCTGGTCCCTGCACTGGCTGGCGCTGCTGCCCCAGTTCGTCCACCTGGGCCAGGACGCCGCGGCAGGGAAGCCCAAGGGGACGGCGCTGCTGCCGTTCCCCAAGGAATAATCCCGTTGGCCTTATCGTCGTGTAATCAGTACTGGATGATCGGGTAGGCGCCCTTCTCGATGACCTGCTCCGCAATCCGTCCGCGCAGCTTGGAGCTGGCCTGGGGCACGAACCCCGAGAAGGCGCCCAGTTCGGCCAGGGCGGCTTCCAGCGGCTGGCCCTCGAGCACCTCGGCCAGCAGCATGCGGGCGTTGGCCTGCACCTTGTACCAGCTTTCGTTCACGTAGGCGTCGGCGCAATCCCGGGCCAGACCCGCCCAGCGGTGGCCGGACTCGGTCATCATGCCGGCCCGCACCACGGCGCATTCCATGGCGTAGATCTCGGTGAGCATGTCGGCCGCGCGGGCGCTGGCTTCCTGGTTCTCGATCAGCTTCTGGCCGCAGACTTCCAGGCCGGTGGCGGCGGCGTAGCAGCAGAGCCGCTTGGCCAGCTCCACCGCGTGCCGGGAGGCCGCCAGGGGGCCGGTGAAATCGGCCGGCTTGGGCACGTTGGCGTTGTCCTTGGGCAGCGCCAGGCTGCCGTTGCTGGCCTTCTTGAACAGGGTGCCGGCGATGATCAGCCGGTTGATCTCGTTGGTGCCTTCGAAGATGCGGTTGATGCGGTTGTCCCGGTAGATCTTCTCGGGCGGGTACTCGGAGGAGAAGCCGTAGCCGCCGAAACATTGCACCGCGTCGTCGGCGGTGGTGAACAGCGCCTCGCTGCCCCAGACCTTGGAGATCGACGCCTCCATGGCGAACTCGTCCATGATCTCCAGTTTCAGCTTGGCGGCGTCCGGCTGGTCCCAGCTGACTTCCTGCATGCGGTCGTCGATGTAGGAGATGGTGCGGAAGTTCATGGCCTCGGCCACGAACACCCGGGTGGTCATGTCGGCCAGCTTGGCCTGGATCAGGCCGAAGGCGTGCAGGGGCTTGCCGAACTGGTGGCGCTCGCCGGTGTACTTGATGGTGTATTCCAGGACCACCTTGGCGGTGCCGGTGCAGCCGGCGCCCAGCTTGAACCGGCCGATGGTCAGGATGCCGAAGGCGATCCGGTGGCCGCGGCCCACTTCGCCCAGCAGGCGGTCCTTGGGGATCCGGCAGTTGTCCATGGAGAGGGCGCGAGTCGAGGATCCCTTGATGCCCAGCTTGTGCTCCTCGAGGCCGGTGGAGAACCCGGGATCGCCCTTCTCCACGATGAACGCGCTGAACTTGCGGCCGTCCACCTTGGCGAAGACGACAAACACGTCGGCGAAGCCGGCGTTGGTGATCCACATCTTGCTGCCGTTCAGCACCCACTCGTCGCCATCCAGCACGGCGGTGGTCTTGGCGCCCATGGCGTCGCTGCCCGAACCCGCCTCGGTGAGCGCGTAGGCCGCCAGTTTCTGGCCGCTGCCCAGCAGGGGCAGGTACTTGGCCTTCTGTTCCGGGGAGCCGAAATAGACGATGGGCAGCGTGCCGATGCCGGTGTGGGCGCCGTAGGTCACCGAGAACGATGCCTGCTTGCCCAGTTCCTCGAGCAGCACGAGGGTGGTCTTCTTGTCCAGGTCCATGCCCTCGTAGGCTTCGGGGATCTCGATGCTGAGCAGGCCCAGTTCGCCGGCCTTGAGCAGCAGTTGCTTGGTCAGCTCGATGTCGAGCTTGTCGATGGCCTCGTCCGCCGGGATGACCTCGCCCAGCATGAAATCCCGGGCTGCCTCACCGATGGCCTTGGCTTCATCGCTAAGGTCTTCAGGCGTGAACTGCGGTTGGGAGCCGATGGGAGCCAGCAGGAAACTGCCGCCGAAGATCTTATCGCTGGTCAAAAGTTCCATGAAACCTCCAGAGGTGGGGACACCCGATTGAATGAAACAGTCAAAGGGGACCTTTTCAGTTTACAGGGTTGGGCTCGTTATGGGCTGACGGAAGGTGGGTCATCCGGGGATGATGGAGGGTAGGAGACGGTGATGCCCCAGGGAAAGCAAGTCCAGGCCATGTTTTCCGGCATTGCCGGTAAATATGACTATTTGAACCATGTGCTTTCCCTCGGCACGGATTTCTACTGGTGGCGGCGAATGGCCCGCCGTTCGGGCGCCAGTCCCGGCCAGCGCTTCCTGGACGTGGCCGCCGGCACCGGCGACTCCTCCCTGGCCCTGGCCCGGCGCGGCGCGGAAGTGGTTTCCAGCGACTTCACCCTGGAGATGCTCAAGCTGGGCCCCGGCAAGTTCCGGCGCCAGGGCCACGGGGAGCTGATCTGGGCCTCGGTGGGGGCCGACGCCCAGCGCCTGCCGTTCCGAAGCGCCAGCTTCGACGGCATCACCATCTGCTACGGCATCCGCAACGTCGAGGACCGGCCCCGGGCCTACCGGGAGTTCCTGCGGGTGCTCAAGCCCGGCGGGCGGCTCACCATCCTGGAGTTCAGCCGGCCCCGGTTCGCCTGGCTGCGGCTGCTGTACGACACCTACAGCCGGCACATCCTGCCCCGGATCGGCGGCTGGATCAGCGGGTCCCCCGACGCCTACAGCTACCTGCCGGCCAGCATCCGGTCCTTCCCCGACCAGCCGGCCCTGGCCGCGGAGCTGGGGGCGGCCGGTTTCGCGGCCATCCGCTGGAGCAACCTCACCGGCGGCATCGTCGCCCTGCACAGCGCCGAGAAACCTGGGGTGCTATCATGGAACCCTGAATCAGGGATCTGATTTCCGCTCTTTCCATCCGCATAGCTATTGTTTTTCCAAGAGGTGCCAGCATGTCCAAACCCGATCCCTCCATCACCGCGGACCTCCTGAGCCATCTTCCCGCCAAGAAAGCCGACCTGCCCAAGGCCCTCGGCCAGCCCGGGAAGAAGGACCACACCAGCCTGCACGGCCCCCTGCCCCAGGGCGCCAGGATCAGCTCCCGCTCCGCCGAGAAGTCCACCGTCCCGGGCCGGACCCGAACTTCCAACCGCGGCAAGTAGACGACATTCACCCGCTCCCCAGCGCCATTGGGCGATGAATTCACGCCATCGGCCATCCAGGGTCTAGACTTGGGTTTGGCAACCTATGGCCAGAGGAGCGACCTCAAATGGAAAAGCCCAACAAGGCTCTGTCCGGACATGCAACCCGAGGGGGGTGGCTGCGCGCGGCGCTGCTGTCCGGTTTGGCCCTCGGGCTGATGCTTGGCTGCGGGGGGGCGAACAGCAAGCCGGCGGCGCCGACCATAACCCTGGTGACCCCGATGTCAGGCAATTACCTTTCCGCAACCCCGGTTGAGGTGACCGGGTCAGGGTTCGTCTCTGGAGTCACCTCCCTCAACATCTCCCTCGGCAGTCTGCTCACGGCCAATGTCGTCCTTTCCGGTGACACCGCGTTCACCTTTCAGGTGCCGGCCGCGGCCGTGACGGGACAGGTCATCGTGACGACCGAGGGGGGCACAGCAGCGACCCCGGCCGGGTCGCCATTCATCGTCATCCCTTACGCCAACAGCAGCACCACCAACCCAACCTCCGGACCAGGCGCCACGCTCGTGACGGTCACCGGCTACGGATTGCTGGGGATCTCTGAAATAGCCATCGATGAGGCGAGTGGTGCCGTCGCCATCCTTCCCATTTCGCAAACCGCGAACCTGCTCACCTTCACCATTCCAAGCTCAGCAGCGGCGGGATCCCATACGATCACACTCCTCAACAATTACAACACGTCCGTGGCTCCACCCCTAACGATCCCATTCACCGTGAACTAGCAAAGGCTCGCCCTTGGTCGTTGTATCGACCGTTAGCCGTGGCTCTACTTTTTTTCTCGGCGAACCTCGGCTATCTCGGCATCCTCGGCGATAAGCATTTAAATTGGTGCTTCGGCGCATTGAACCTTCGTCGCGCCAAAATATAGAAAAATATTATCGCCGAGGGCACCGAGACAGCCGAGGTCCGCCGAGAAAAGCCAAAAAAAGTATCAACTACTCCAGCACCACCTGGTACACCAACGGCAGCAAATCCTCGAACGGGTTGTTTCGCTCATGGATCCAGATCGCCTCCAGCGACCTGGCGATGACCAAGGCCCCGTCGGTGCTGTGGTCCACCAGGAGGATGATCGGCACGTCCACCAGCAGGTCAAGGTCGCGCAGGGACTTCATCATGTCCCCGCCCCAGTGCCGGCCCACCCGGACATCCAGGAAGAGCAGGTCGAACTTGGACTGGCTGGCCGCGGCCTTGGCCTCCGGGTAGGATCTGACCTCGACCACATGCTTGAACCCGTCCTCGCGGAACGCCTCGGCCAGGGCCGGCGTCGCCCGGTGCTCGGAAAGGAACAGCAGCTTCTTGCTGGCCTTGCGCAGCCGCATGACCGGCGTGGTCGCCGGCCGCTCGGGGGCCGGGGGCGGCGGCGCCACCCGCTGCACGATCTCGGGGGCCTTGGCCTTGACCTTGACCGCGGTGGGCGTTCCCAACTCGTCGGCGATATCCGTCTTGCGCTTCTTGGCCGGAAAGGCCTCGCCGAAGGTGGTCGGCAGCCGGGGCGCGAGGATCCGTTCGACGTTGCGCTGATCCGCTTCGGTCAGGCCCTCCAGGGCCAGGCCGGCGTACGGCTCGGCAACGCCCCGGGCGACATGGACCACCCTGGCCCGGCCATGGATGGGCGGCGTGAATGGCAACCCGGTGATGCAGATCGAGGCGAACCGGTCGCCGGCCTTCAGGCCTTCGCCCGAGCCGGAAAGGCTGCCGACCTCGCCCAGGGCAAGCCTGAGCCCGTGCGGACTCAAATCCAGCAGCTTGCCCTGGAAGGTCTTGCCGCCCAGCACGGTGCCGCTGCAGAGCTCCACGGCCATGGCCTGGGCCGGTTCGGCGCGCTCGAAGGCGCCCCGGTACTCGGCCCGCCGCTCGCCCTGGGCGATGGTCAGCGGGATCCGGAACACCCCGGAGGAGAGCGCCTTGACCCGGGCGATGAACCGGCGCGCCTCCAGCATGAAGGAGAGGTCGAGGGTCTGCCCCGGCTCCAGCTGCGGCGTGGTGGTGCTGGTGAAGGTGATCGGGGACACATGCGAAAGCGTGGTCTCGAAGGGCTTGTCGTCGGCCGCAATCCAGAGCTGCACCGGGGTTTTCAGACGGGCCAATTCATCCAGGTAGGCCCGGATGGTCTCTCCATTACGGAGTTCATGTTGGGTTTCAACGCTGGACAAACTCGCTCTCCCTTTGGCGGGCGGACTCAAGCAATCTATCGGAAACGGCGGGCATCGGCTGCAAATTGTCGTGCTTCCGGTTTTCGATGGAACGGATGTAACGGCGAACCGGCATAATTGGAATATCGTTCCATTGTGTTTGCCCTGGAAGATCATGACCCAGCCCACCAAGTTCCGCTCCATCAACCTGCTCATCCTCTCTGCCGTCTTCTTCACTTTCGCCGCCTACTTCGCCATCGGCCTGTCGCTGGCGATCCTGCCCGGCTACGTGCACCTGCAGCTCGGGTTCAGCGCGGTCCTGGCCGGGCTGATGGTCGGCCTCCAGTACATCGCCACCTTCGCCACCCGCCACCGGGCCGGGCGCATGTCCGACACGATCGGGCCCAAACAGACGGTGCGCTGCGGCATGGCCTTCTGTGCCGCCAGCGGCGGGCTCATGGCGCTCAGCTGGATGCTGCGCGACTACCTCTGGCTGAGCCTGGCCACCCTGGCCTGCAGCCGGCTCCTCCTGGGCACCGGCGAAAGCCTGGCCGCCACCGGCGCCACCATGTGGGGCATCGGCCGGGTCGGCCAGGAGCACACCGCCCGGGTGATCTCCCTGAACGGCGTCGCCACCTACGTCGCCCTGGCCATCGGCGCGCCCATCGGCGTGCTGATCGAATCGCTCTGGGGCTTCGGCGCGGTGGGCGCGCTCCTCGTGCTGGTGGGTGCCGCCAGCCTGGTCGCGGCCACCCGGATGGCGCCCACCATCCCGCCCAGGGGCGAGCCCGTGCCGCTGGGCCAGCTGCTGCGGGGGGTCTCCCCGTTCGGCATCGCGCTGGCGCTGGGCGGCATGGGCTTCGGGGTGATCGCCACCTTCATCACCCTCTACTTCGCCCAGCGCCACTGGCAGGGCGCCGCGCTTTCCCTCACCTGCTTCGGCCTGTGCTTCGTCGGCGCCCGGCTCGCCTTCGCCCGGTTCATCGACCGTTACGGCGGCTTTCCCGTGGCCATCGTCTCCTTCTGCGTCGAGGCGGCCGGGCTGGTGCTGCTCGCGCTCGGCCATACCCAGGCCCTCGCCTTCGTCGGCAGCGGCCTGACCGGGCTGGGCTTCTCGATGATCTTCCCCTCCATGGGCGTGGAGGCCACCAACTGCTTCCCTGTGGCAGTGCGCGGCTCGGCGCTGGGCGTCTATTCGGCCTTCGTGGACGGCTCGCTGTTCCTCACCGGCCCCCTGGCCGGAGTGGTCATCGTCCACTTCGGCTATTCCATCACCTTCCTGGCCACCGCCGGCGCCATCCTGGTGGCCCTGGCCGGGACCATCTGGCTGGCGTCATCCAGCAGGATGCCGGTGACCGGCTGATACCGCAGGCGGTCTAGACCGTTTCCCAGCCGTCCTGCTCCGCCGCGCGGTAGATCGCGTCGATCACCCGCTGGTTCCTGAAGGAGCTTTCCAGCGGCAGGAGGCCGCCCGTCTCGCCCCGGACCGCCCGGGCGAAGGCTTCGACCTCGCACCGGTACTGGCGGCTGTCCGGGAAGCGGAAGAGCCGGGCTTCGCCCCGGCCCTGGCCGGTGAGTTCCAGCTCCTCCGCGCCATAGGCGCCGGCGTTGAACGGCGATTTCACTTCAATGCAGCCCAGGTCGCCGTGGAACACCATGCTCTGGCGCGCGGCCAGCTGGGTGGACAGGTAGAAGTCCAGTTCGAAGGTGCCGAAGTCGGCGCGCACGTTGGCGTGGATGTCCGTGCCGAAGACCGGGTCGCGTTCCAGGCTGGCCTGGACCCGGAGCGGCTCCAGGCCGGTGGCGAAGCGGGTGACCACGGTGGGGTAGACGCCGATGTCGGGCAGCGCGCCGCCGCCCGTGCCGAGCTGGTTGCGCACGTTGCCCGGGTCCCGGTTGAAGTAGGTGAACGCGCCCTGCACCTGGCGCAGCCGGCCGATGGCGCCCGCGGCCAGCAGCTCGCGCACCTTCTGCCAGATCGGCGCGTAGGCCACCATGAACGCCTCGGCCACCACCACCCGGTTGCGCTCCCGGGCGGCGATCAGTTCGGTGATGCCTTCCGCCCGCAGCGCGATCGGCTTCTCGCAGAGCACGTGCTTGCCGGCGTCGGCGGCCTTGATGGCCCATTCCAGGTGCTGGGAGGTGGGCAGCGGAATGTAGACGGCTTCGATGCCGGGATCGGCCAGCAGGGCCTCGTAGCTGTCGTAGGCGCGCGGGATGCCGAAGCGCTCCGCCGCCAGCCGGGCCCGCTCCGGATCGCGGCTGGCCAGGCCCGTCACGACGCAGTTCTCCGCCTCCAGCAGGGCCGGTATCACCCAGACCCGGCCGATCTTCGCCGTGGACAGGATGCCCCAGCGCACCATCCCTGCATTCTCCGTGGTCATAGCTGCCTCACCCGTTCCCATATTCTGTCATCGATGTCCAGGCCGTCCCGGTCGGCGGCCGCCCGGGTCGCGGCGGCCCGCTCCCCGGGGATCCGGACCGCGCCGGTCCCGGCCGGCAGGCTCTGCCGGATGTCCTCCTTGATCCGCGCCACGGTCGCCTCCCAGGCCCCGTCCTGGCCCAGGCGGTCCATGGCGAAGGCGATGAACACCTGCGAGACCCCGGTCTCCCGCGGATACTTGCTGGTCAGTTCCGCCACCGAGTTGCCCCCGGACAGGGCGGCGGCGATCATGTCCAGCACCATGGAGAGGGCCGAGCCCTTCCAGTAGCCGATCGGCAGCATCCGCCGGGTGGCCTCGACCGCTTCCGGCGCGTCGGTGAGTTCGCCTGCTGCGTCGTACCCTCCGGCCACCGGCAGCTTCTGTCCCTTCAGGCGGTACTCCTCCAGCTTGCCGTAGGAGAACTGGGACATGGACATGTCCACCAGCACCGGAGGCTCGCCGGGCAGCGCCATGATGAGAGGGTTGGTGCCCAGCCGGCTGTCCCGCCCGCCCCAGGCCGGCATGGCGGCCAGGGCGTTGGTCCAGCAGATGCCGATGCAGTTGGCCTCGGCGGCCTGCAGCCCGTAGGCGCCGCCGCGCATCCAGTGGTTGGTGTTGCGCAGGGCGACCGCGCCGATGCCGCCGGCCCGGGCCAGCTCGATGGCCCGGCCCATGCAGCGGACGGCGTTCAGGTTGCCCACCCCGGACTGCCCGTCCCAGCGTTCGAAGGCGCCCAGGGCGCTGACCAGGACCGGCTCGGCGTCGACCCGGACATCGCCCAGGTCGATCTGGCCGACGAACACCGGGAACCGGTTGACGCCGTGGGTGAACACGCCGTCGCGGGTGGCGTCGGCGAACAGGGTCGCGCAGGCGCGGGCCGATGCTGGCGCCATGCCTCGGCTCAGCAGGATCCGCTCGAAGGTCGAAAGCAGCTCCTGGCAGGTGACGCGCATTACAGCTCCACCTGGTGCCCGGTCTCGGCGGAGAGGTAGGCGGCGTAGATCACGTCCACGCAGGCCACCGCCAGGTCGATGCCCGAGCGCGGTTCACGGCCGGCCTGGATGGCGCCGACGAAATCCTCGATCTCCTGGCTGAACCCGCGGAACCAGTCCTCGTCGCAGCTCGGGCGGTTCCAGCCGGCCCTGGTCTCCAGCTTCTCGGTGAAATATTCGTTGCCGAACACCCCGGCGTCGGGCGCGTAGGTCTCGATGCTGTCGTTGGCGGTCATATTGGCCTTGATGACGCCGTCGGTCATGTAGGCGGTCACCCGGGTGTTCAGCCCGCCCAGCCCGGCATCGCTGATCAGCACCGAGCCGCGGCTGCCGTCCTCGAAGCGGATGACCAGGCTGGCCCAGTTCTCCACGTCGATGGGGTCGGAGCTGATCCACTGGTTGGCCCGGGCGGTGCGGGCCTTCTCCGCGGCTTCGCTGTGCATCAGGTTGGCGGTGTCGGCCAGCACCGAGACCGGCCGGATGAACTTGCCCTGGCGCACCTGGCCTTCCCACTGCTTGAGGTGCAGGAGCGCGCCCACCGAGTGCACGCCCATGCGCAGCAGCACGCCGCCGCCGGTGCTCTTCCATTCCCTTGAGAAGATGGAGTTGGAGCCCGAGTGGTTCTCCTCGGCGCGGAGCTCCAGGACGCTGCCCTTGGAGGCGGCGATCAACCGGCGCATCTTGGCGATGGGCGGGGCGTAGATCCAGTTCTCGGCGTAGCAGAACGCCACTCCGGCGCGGCGCACCGCCTCGCGCACGGCCTGGGCGTTGGCCAGGGCGCCCGCGCGCATGCGCGAGCGCGGCACATGCAGGCCGATCGGCTCCTTGTCGCCGGGGGCGCCGAAGTAGCCGGTGAGCGGCTTTTCCATGATGATGTGCTTGCCGGCGCCGGCGGCGCGGATGGCGAAGTCGTGGTGCAGGGCCGGGGGCAGGCAGATATCGATCACGTCGATCTCCGGACGCGCCAGGAGCGCATCGAAGTCCTTGGTCGCGAACGGGATCCCGGCCTCCTTGGCGAACCCGTCGGCGCTCGCCTGGGAACTGGAACAGACCCCGCGCACTTCCACCAGGCCGGCGGGAAGGGTGGCATAATTGGCGAGATGCATGTGGGCGCCGTACCTGGCGCCAGCGATACCGATACCGAGTGTTTTCATGGCGGAATCAAACTCCCCTGGAACAGGCGTGGTTCACGGAGCCGCACCTGGAGATGACATTACAATGGGACTGAGGTCTGGAATGCCTAAACTGCGTGAACCGAAGCCCGCGTCCGATACCGTGGTGAACGCCGCCGCGCGGGCTTTCATGGTGCTTGAGCGGTTGTCCAGGCAGCGGACCATCGGCCTGGAGGATCTTTCCCGGGACGTCAAGCTGGCCAAGCCCACCGTCTACCGGTTCCTGCTGACCCTGCAGGAACTGGGCTTCGCCCGCCGGGTCAACGGCGACCAGTGGGCCATGACTCTCAAGCTGTTCAACGTCGGCTCCCGGGCCCTGGACCACTTCGACCTGCATTCCGCGGCGCGGCCCATCGCCGAGGAACTCTCCGAGGACCTGGGTGAAACCGTGCACATGGGGGTGCTGGAAGGGGATTCGGCGGTCTACGTGATGAAGATCGAGTCGCGCCACACCATCCGCATGTTCTCCCGGGTCGGGCGGCGCATCCCGCTCTACTGCACCTCCATCGGCAAGGTCCTGCTGGCCTACGCCAAGCAGGAGGACCGGGAGTCCGCCCTGAAGGGCGTCCGCCAGCTGCCCTTGACCCGCAGGACCCTCACCACCCGGGCCGCGCTCTACGCCGAGCTGGAACGGATCCGGGAGCAGGGTTTCGCCCTGGACGACGAGGAGCACGAGGAGGGGATCCACTGCATCGGCGCCCCGGTGTTCGACCACACGGGGATGGTCATCGCCACGATCTCGGTGTCCTGGCCCGGCTTCCGCTACGACCGGGCGGAGGAAGCCGAGAAGGTCGACAAGGTCAAGGCCGCCGCCGCGCGGATCTCCCACATCCTGGGCTACCAGGATGTCCAGGAGGCCTGAGCGGAAGCGCATGCCGGGGGTTCCCTTCAGGCGCGCACCAGGTGGATCATGAAACCGCCCAGTTCCATGTCCAGATAGACCGCCTTGGCGCTGGGGCCGGGCCGGGTGCCGATGCCGGCGCCCGCCAGGTAGGCGACGGCGCGTTCCATCTGGTTGCAACGGATGGCGATGTGGCCTTTCTCGCCGGGGCCGGGGTTCCGGGTGATCTCGATCCGGTCGCCGGAGAAGATGGAACTGCTGGTTTCCCGGGCCGGGAATTGGAACAGCCGCTCCAGCAGCCCGACCATGGCCCGGCAGCCGGCCTCGTCCGCGGCGTTGATGCCGAGGTGGGCGAAGCTGAAGCCGTGCAGGGCCGCGACCGCCTCCCGGCACTGGCGCTCGATTTCCGGCCAGTTCTCCGCCTCGACCATTTCCGGACGCACCATCCACGAGCCGCCGATGGCCAGGACGTTGGCACGGCGGGCGTAGTTGGCCAGGTTGCTGGTGTCGATGCCGCCGGTGGGGACGAACTTGACCGCGCCGAACGGGCCAGCGAAGGCATCCAGCATCGCCGTGCCGCCCGCAGCTCCGGCCGGGAAGAACTTCAGGACCTCGAGCCCCCGGGCGAGCCCCTTGGCGACCCCGTCGGGATTGACCACCCCGGGCAGCACCGGCACGCCGCGCTCCAGGCAGTAGTCCACCACCTCGTCCACGAATGATGGGCTGACGATGAACTTGGCGCCCGCGGCGACGGCCACGGCGGCCTGTTCCCTGGTCAGGACGGTGCCGGCGCCCACCAGCAGGTCCGGGACTTCGGCCGTCATGATCCGGATGGCCTCCTCGGCGGCGGCCGTGCGGAACGTGACCTCGGCCACCGGGATCCCGCCCTTGACCAGGGCGCGGCCCAGGCCGACCCCCTTGCGGGGTGATTCCAGGCGGATCACCGGAACCAGACCGATCTCTCCCATTCGCTGCATTAGCGGATCCATGACATGACCTTCCAAATAGGTGGGTGATTATTCGACGCCGGGAATCGCGAAATAGGCTTTGGCGTTCCGGTAGCAGATGTCCTGGACCATGGCGCCCAGGCCTTCGAAGTCCGCCGGCGCCTCGCCGGCCTCGATCCAGCCGCCCACCATGGCGCAGAGGATGCGCCGGAAGTACTCGTGGCGCGGGAACGAGAGGAAGCTGCGGGAGTCGGTGAGCATCCCGACGAAGCGGGACAGCAGGCCGAGGTTGGCCAGGCTGGTCATCTGGCGGCGCATGCCTTCGATGTGGTCGTTGTGCCACCAGGCCGAGCCCAGCTGCATCTTGCCCGGCACGGCGCCCTGGAAGCAGCCCATGATCGAACCCAGCACCTCGTAGTCGCACGGATTGAGGGAGTACAGGATGGTCTTGGGCAGCAGGTCCTCGCGCTGCAGCGTGTCCAGGAACGCGGCCAGCTTGCGCGCGACCTGCTCGTCGCCGGCCGCGTCGTAGCCGGTGTCGGGCCCCAGCTTCCTGAACATGGGCGTGTTGAGGTTGCGGATGGCGGCCAGGTGCAGCTGCATGGCCCAGCCGCGCCGGGCGTTCATGCGGCCCACTTCCAGCAGGAGCGCGGTGCGGAAGGCTTCGGCCTGGTCCGCGGTGGGCACGATGCCCTTGCGCAGGCTGGCGAACAGGTAGCCCAGCGCCTCGGCCGTGATGAAGTTGGCCACGGGCGCCACCAGCGCGTGGTCCGAGGCCCGGCAGCCCCGGGCATCGAAGGCCGCGTGGCGCCGGTCCAGGGCCGTCACCAGGTCGCGGTAGGAATCGATGGACAGGTCCGCGGCCCGCTCCAGCTTGGTGAGGTAGGCGTTCCAGATGGCCGGGTCCTCCACCGCCATGGCCTTGTCGGGCCGGTAGCTGGGGGTCATCACCGGTTCGCCGGGCTTGCGCGCCGCCGCGTAGGCGATGTGGTGTTCCAGGTTGTCGGCGGGATCGTCGGTGGTGCACACGGCGCGCACGTTCATCCGGGTGAGCAGCGCCCGGGAGCCGAAGGCCGGCGTGGCGAGCTGGGCGTTGCAGGCCTCCCAGATCATCGGCGCGGTGCGCTCGCTGAGCGGGTCGTGGATGCCGAAATAGCGCTGCAGCTCCAGGTGGGTCCAATGGTAGAGCGGGTTGCCGATCAGGGCCGGGACGGTCCTGGCCCAGGCCAGGAAGGTGCGGTAGTCCGGCTCGTGCCCGGTGATGTCCTGTTCGGGCACGCCGTTGGCGCGCATGACGCGCCATTTGTAGTGGTCGCCGCCCAGCCAGGCGTGGGCGATGGTCTTGAACGGGGTGTCGCGGGCCACGTCCGCGGCGGGCAGGTGGCAGTGGTAGTCGATGATCGGCATGGGCTCGGCGTACTCGAAATACAGCTTTTTCGAGCTCTCGTCCGGCAGCAGGAAATCGGCGTTCATGAAAGGCTTCATAGCGTGACTCCGTCCTTGAAGATGGCGATTTCCCGGTAACCGCCCAGTTCCGCCTTTGCGGGTTTGCCTTCGGCCAGCGCGATGATCTCCCGGAACAGCTCGATGGCCAGCTGGTCGAAGGAGGCGCCGGAGAGCACCCGCCCGGCGTCGAAATCGATCCAGCGCGGCTTGCGCTCGGCGAGTTCGGTGTTGGAGGCGATCTTGAGGGTCGGCGCCGGCGCTCCGAACGGCGTGCCGCGGCCGGTGGTGAACAGGATCAGCTGGGCGCCGGCGGCGGTCAGCGCCGTGGTGGAGACCAGGTCGTTGCCCGGGCCGGAGATCAGCGTGAGCCCCGCGCCGCGCCGGCGCTCGCCGTAGCGGATGACGTCCATGACCGGCACCGTGCCGGCCTTGCGGATGCAGCCCAGGGACTTCTCCTCCAGGGTGGTGATGCCGCCCTCCTTGTTGCCCGGCGAGGGGTTCTCGTAGACCTCCTGGCCGTGGGAAATGTAGTAGTCCTTGAAGGCGTTCACCATCCGCACTTCAGCCTCGAACACCTCCCGGGTGCAGGCCCGGGCCATGAGCTCGGTCTCGGCGCCGAACATCTCCGGCACCTCGGTCATCAGCGCGTTGCCCCCGGCCGCCACCAGCAGCTCGCAGACCCGGCCCACCAGGGGATTGGCGGTGATGCCGGAAAAACCGTCCGAACCGCCGCACTTGAGCCCGATGGTCAGCTCCGACAGGGGCAGCCGCACCCGCTCCTGGGCCGCGATCATCCCGGCCATGGCCGCCATGGCCTCCCGGGCCACTTCGACTTCGTCCTCGGTCTGCTGCAGCCCGATGAACCGGACCCGGCCCGCGTCCAGCCCGCCGAGCGCGGCCTTGAACTCCGGCAGCGTGTTGCTTTCGCAGCCCAGGGACAGCACGATGGCGCCGGCCGCGTTGGGATGGTCCACCAGCCGCGCCAGGATGGTGCGGGTGGCGTCCAGGTCGCCGCCCAGCTGGGAGCAGCCGTAGGGATGGGTGAAGGCGAAGGCCTCCACGCCGAACTCCTTGCGGCCCAGCTCGGCCACCACCTCGGCGGTGCGGTTCACGCAGCCGACGGTGGGGATGACCCAGACCTCATTGCGGATGCCCACGGAGCCGTCCGGCCGGCGGTAGCCCAGGAAGCTGGTGGGGGCGCCGGCCTTGGCCAGCAGTTCCAGGGCCGCCGCGCGCCCGGGCCAGGTGAAGGGCTCGGAAGGCGTGTAGGCCCGGGTGCCGTGCAGGCCGGATTCCAGGTTGTGCGAATGCACCCAGGCGCCCGCCGCGATGTCGCACTTGGCCACGCCGATGGGCAGGCCGTACTTGACCACGGGGGTGCCCTCGGGCAGGTCCCGCAGGGCCATCTTGTGGCCCTTGGGGATCGCTTCGCAGGCCGGGACCACGGTCCCCTGCCCCGCGCCGAAACAGTCGGCGGCCTCCAGGGCCGCCAGGCCGTCCACGGCCACGGCCACGGAATCCCTGGCGTCGAGCAGCACCACCCGGCTCATGACCGCACCCCCGCCAGGGCCCGGGCCACGGCCCGTTCCAGTGCCGTGGCCATGCCCACCGTGTGGATCTCCTGGAAGCCCAGGGTGACGGCCTCGGCGAGGCCCGGGATGGCCGGCTTGGTTTCGCCCCACAGGGCCTTGTCGGCCAGGACCAGACGCACCGCCTGGGCGGGATCGCACCAGGCCAGATGCTTCATCCGGGCGAAGGCGGCCAGCACCGGCGCGTCGTCCTTCAGATCGGCCACCGTGGTGTAGCGATGGATCAGGGCGGCCAGGGAGAAGGCGATCAGGGCGGGCGGGACGCCCTGCTTGGCGGCGAAATCCTCGGCGCTGGGCTGCAGCCGGGCGCGCCACTTGGACATCGAGTTGAGGGCGATGCTCTCCAGGTGGTGTTCCATGAACGGGTTGTCGAAGCGGTCCAGGATGGTCTTGGCGTAGGCAGTGCCTTCGGCTTCGGGCATCGGCAGGGCCGGAATGATCTCGCTGGCGTAGAGGCATTCCAGCGCCGGCCGGAGGGCGGCGTGCTCCAGGCAGGCCCGGACCGTGCCGACGCCCAGGGCGGTGCCGACCATGGCCAGGAAGGTGTGGCCGCCGTTGAGGATGCGCACCTTGAGCAGACGGTAGGGCTGGATGTCTTCGGTCCAGATCACGTTCAGCCCGGCCTTCTGGAACGGCAGCAGATCCTCGCGCACCGCGCCCTGGATGGCCAGCAGGTGGTAGGGCTCGCCCACCGAAAGCAGGGCGTCGTCGAAACCGGTCCCGGCCGCCAGGCGCCGGCGCGCTTCCGGGTCGTGCCCGGAGACGATGCGGTCCACCAGGGTGTCCACGAAGGTGCAGTCCTCGGCGATCCAGCGCTCGAAGGCCGGGTCGGCGAACCAGCGCCGGGCATGGCTCAGCACGAACTGCTTCAGGGTCTGGCCGTTCTTCTCGATCAGTTCGCAGGGCATGATCAGCAGCGCCGAGGCCGGGCTCCCGCCCAGGGCGAGGAAGCGGGCCCTGAGCAGCTGGGTCAGCTTGCCCGGGTAGGACGGGCACGGACGGTCGTCGGCAGCATCGGACTCCACCATGGCGATCCCCGCCTCGGTGGTGTTGGATATGATCACGCGCACGTCGGGGTTGCCGGCGGCCTCCAGGAAGCCCTGGAAATCCTCATAGGGGTTGAAGCGGGCGGTGATCACCGCGTTGCGCGTGGACTCGTTGACCACTTCGCCGTCGGCCCGGCCGCGGATCACCGTGGTGTAGACGTTGCCCTGCCGCTCGAAGTCCGGACTGAACGGCCCCGGGATGGTCTTCACCAGCCCCACGGCACCGTCGTAGCCGGCCTGCGCGCGCATCCGGTCCACCATCCAGTCGATGAAAGTGCGCAGGAAGTTGCCTTCCCCGAACTGAAGAATCCGCATCGGTGCCGTCTTGCCGTCCATGGTCGTTCCTATCTTGCGAGCCAGCCGCCATCGACGGCCAGGGTGTACCCGTTGACGTAATCCGAGGCCTTGGAGGCCAGGAACACCGCGGCTCCGCCCAGATCCTCCGGCGTGCCCCAGCGTGCCGCCGGGATGCGCTCCAGGATCGCGTCGCTGCGCTTTGCGTCGGCCCTCAGCTGGGCCGTGTTGTCGGTGGCCATGTAGCCCGGCGCGATGGCGTTGACGCAGATGCCGTGCTGCGCCCACTCGTTGGCCATGAGCATGGTGATGCCCTTGATGCCGCTCTTGGAGGCGGTGTAGGAAGGCACCCGGATGCCGCCCTGGAACGACAGCATGGAGGCGATGTTGATGATCTTGCCGCCGGTGCCCTGGGCGATGAACTGGCGCGCCACCGCCTGGCAGAGGAAGAAGGCGGTCTTGAGGTTCACGTTCATGACGTCGTCCCATTCCTTCTCGGTGAAGGCGGTGGCGTCGTTGCGGGTGATCATGCCGGCGTTGTTCAGCAGGATGTCGATGTGGCCGAAGGCGGCGAGCGCCGCCTCCACGATGCGCGGGACCGGCTCCGTGCTGAGCAGGTTGGCCTTGACGTGCACGTACTTGCGCCCCGCGGCCTGCACCGCGGCCGCCGTTTCCGGCGCGGCGTCGACGTAGGTCACACCGACGATGTCCGCGCCCGCCTCGGCCAGAGCCACGGCCATGCCCCGGCCCAGCCCCCGTTCCGAACCGGTGACGATCGCCACCTTGCCGTCCAGCTTGAAGGCATCGAGAATTCCAGTCATGGCAGCTTCCTTCATCAGTGAAGATCGTTGGGACCGAGCACGTCCATGTCGTCGAAAGTCTGGTTCTCGCCGGCCATCCCCCAGATGAAGGAGTACGGCCCGGAACCCACGCCCGCGTGGATGGACCAGGACGGCGAGATGACCGCCTGCTCATTGGCCATGACGATGTGCCGGGTCTCGGCGGGCTGCCCGTGGAAGTGGAAGACCCGGGTGTCCTCGGCCATGCCGAAGTACAGGTAGACCTCCATGCGCCGCTCGTGGGTATGGGGCGGATAGGTGTTCCACACGCTCCCCGGCTCCAGGATGGTCAGGCCCATGACCAGCTGGCAGCTCTTGCAGACCGCCGGGTGGACGTACTGGTAGATCGTCCGCACGTTGCAGCCCTCGGGGCTGCCGAGCTTGCGCGGATTGGCCTCGGCCCGGGTGATGTGCGCCGTGGGGTGGGCGAAATGGGCCGGGCAGCTCATGAGGTAGAACTTGGCCGGATGCGCGGGTTCGTCGCTGGCGAAGGCGACCTCCTGCTTGCCCATGCCGACGTAGAGGCCGTCGCCGTTGCCCATGGCGTGGGCCTTGCCGTCCACCAGCACCTTGCCCGGGCCGCCCAGGTTGATCACGCCCAGTTCCCGGCGGTCAAGGAAGTTCGGCGTTCCGAAGGCCTTGCCGCCTTCCAGCGCCAGCGCCTGGGTGGTCGGCACCGCCCCGCCGAAGACCACCCGGTCCACGTGGCTGTAGACCAGGTTCAGTTCGCCCGTGGTGAAGACCTGCTCCACCAGGAAATGCCGGCGCAGGTCGGCGGTGTCGTAGTGCTTGACGTCTTCAGGATGGTTGGCGTATCGCGTTTCCAGATGCATGGCAGCTCCAAATCAGACGAGGAAGTCTTCCCGCTGGGGGGTGAAAATGTCGAGCACCCGCCCGGCGGCGATGCAAAGGGTGCCGTGCAGCGCCGAAGCGGGGATGAAGAGCGAATCCCCCGCCCGCACCGGGATCTCGGCCCCGTCGACGGTGAACACGAACTCGCCGTCCAGGCAGTAGGTGACCTGCTCGTGCGGATGCCGGTGTTCCGCGCCGATGCCGCCGGTTTCGAACAGCACCTCGACCATCATCAAGGCGCCGCCGCGGGCGCGGATCTTGCGGGAAACCTTCCCGGGTTCCAGGGTTTCGAGGGCAATCCCGGCATCCGGGAAGAACACGTCGCTCATGGTCCTGCTCCTTGTCAGCGCTGCACCCGGCCCGATCCGTCCCCGCCGGCGAGCCGCTCGACTTCTTCCCGGGAGACCAGATTCAGATCGCCGGGAATGGAATGTTTCAAGGCCGATGCCGCCACGGCGAACTCCAGCGCCTTGGCCTCGTCATCGTACTCCAGCAGCCCGAAGATGAGACCGGCGGCGAACGAATCGCCTCCGCCCACGCGGTCCACGATGTCGTTCAGGGCGTACTTGCGCGAGCTGCGGAACCCCTGGCGGCCGTCCAGCACCGCGGACCAGCCGTTGCGGTCGGCCGAAAGGCTTTCCCGCAGGGTGATGCCCACCACGCTCAGGTTGGGGAACTCGGCCTTGGTCCGCGCCGCCAGGGCCTGGTAGGCCGACGTGGCCATGCCGCTGCCGCCCGCCTCGACCTCCGCCTTGAGCCCGAGGCCCAGCTGGATGTCCTCCTCGTTGGCGATCAGCACATCGGCCAGGGCGACCAGCCCGCGCATCACCTCCGGCGCCTTGACCCCGTAGTTCCAGAGCTTCTTGCGGAAGTTGAGATCGATGGACACCTTGGCGCCCGCCGCGCGCGCGGCCTTGGCCGCCTCCAGGCAGGCGTCGGCGGCGCTGCGGGAGAGGGCGGGGGTGATGCCGGTGAAGTGGAACCAGTCGGCGCCCTGGAAGATCTCGTCCCACTGGAAATCGCCCGGCTGCATCTGCGAGGCGGCGCTGCCGGCGCGATCGTAGACCACCGTGGAGGGGCGCTGGTCGGCGCCGGTCTCCAGGAAGTAGATCCCGGTCCGGCCGGCGGTGAGGCGCACCCGGCTGACATCCACCCCGTGGCCGCGCAGCGTGCGCAGCGCGCCCTCGCCGATGGCGTCCCTGGACAGGGCGGAGACGAACACCGGCCGCATGCCGAACAGGGCAAGAGAAGTGGCCACGTTGGCTTCGCCGCCGCCGAACTGCGCCTCCAGGGAGGCCGACTGGAACAGGCGCTCATGCCCGGGAGACTTGAGCCGCAACATGATTTCGCCGAAGGTGACGATCTTTTTCATGGAACTATCCTCGAATATGCATCTTAGGAGCGGCCGCGAGCCCGGTCGCGGTTGCCTCGGAGCAGGCCGGAGAAGCGGAACATGGGTCCATCTTATCAGTCAAAGGGCGGGGTCAAAACAATTAATGAACCGATGGTCCGTTTTCACTATCGCGCTTTTTTATCCATGCGCCACCGGATGGAAGCAGCAAGGCCCGGCCGCTCCGGAATCGGCAGCAGGCCCCTGGGGCGCCGGCTCCGACGGGCCTAGTCCAGATGGCCCAGGAGCTTCGAGATCCGGGCCGCGGCGGCCTTGATCTTGTCCACCTTCTCCGCCTCCTCGGGTTTCAGGTAGCGGAACCCGGGCCAGGAAACTGAAATCGTGGCGACCACCGAACCGGTGTGGTCGAAGACCGGCGCGCCGATGCAATGGATGCCTTCCTCGTTCTCCTCGTCGTCCAGGGCGAAGCCCTGTTCCCTGATCCGCGCCAGCTCCGCATCGAGCGCGGTCCGGGTGGTGAGGGTCTTCTTGGTGAAGGCCAGGAGCCGGACCCCCTTCAGGGCCGATTCCCTTTCCTTGTCCGGCAGGAAGGCGAGCAGGGTCTTGCCGATGGCGGTGCAGTAGAGCGGGATGCGCCGGCCGACCCGGGAGAACATGCGGATGGTGTAGCGGGACTCGATCTTCAGGATGTAGACCGCCGAGTCCCCTTCCAGGACGCCCATGTGCACGGTTTCGCCCAGGTCTTCGGAAAGCTCCTCGGCGATCGGCAGGGCGACGGAATGCAGGTCCAGATGATCCAGGGCCCGGGAGCCCACGTTGAACAACTTGAGCGTGATGGCCCATTGATCGCCTTCCACCCGGCGGGCATAGCCCAGTCCCTGCAGGGTCAGGAGGAACCGGTAGACCGTCGGCTTGGCCAGCTTGACCTCGCGGGAAAGCTCCTCCAGGCCGATGGTGCGTTGCCGGGAGAGCCGTTCCAGAACCGCCAGAGCCCGTGTCGCAGCGCTTATGGTGGGCACGACGGCAGTCTTGCTGCTTGGTTTACCATTCATGACCAGCCCCATGGACGCGGGTGAACTTCACCTGGGCTGCCGACCCGCCCCGCCGGCCAGGGCCGGCGGGGGGTTCCTGCTTGCGTTCGCATCGGATTAGACCTTGAAGCCGAACATCCTGGGAATGAAGCCAGCGATCTCGGGGAAATAGGTGATGAAGATCAGGACAACGATCATGGTCGCGTAGAAGGGCAGCATGCCCTTCAGCATCTTCTCGATCTTGATGTCCCCGATGGCGCAGCCCACATTGAGCGCGGAACCCACCGGCGGCGCGATGAGGCCGATGCCGAGGTTGAGCATGAGGATGACGCCGAAGTGGACCGGCGTGACCCCGAACCCGGCCCACCCCGGGTAGCCGGCCAGGGCCGGCAGCAGGATCGGGGTGGTGATCAGGATGAGCGGCGCCATGTCCATGATGCAGCCGAGCATCAGCAGCAGGATGTTGACCATGGCCAGGACGATGATCTTGTTGTGGGAGATGGACAGCAGCACCGAGGTGATCCGCTGCGGCACCTGGAGCGTCGCCAGGATGTAGCCGAAGGCGCTGGCGCAGGCGATCAGGGTCATGACCATGGCGAGGGTGCGGGTCGACTTGAACAGCACCAGCTTGAAGTGGGAGAAACCGACCTCGCGGTAGATGAAGAAGGTCACGACGAAGGCGTAGACCACCGCCACCGCCGACGATTCCGCGGCGGTGAAGACGCCGGAAAGGATGCCCACCATGATGATGACCGCGGTCATCAGCCCGAGGAACGAGCCCTTGAAGGCGATCAGCAGGGCCTTGAAGGAGAACTGCTCGCCCTTGGGGTACTTGCGCAGCAAGGCGATGACGTAGGCCGAGATCATGAGGGAGATGCCCAGGAACACGCCGGGGACGATGCCCGCGAGGAACAGCGCGCCCACCGAGGCTCCTCCGGCAATGGTGCCGGCGGCGATGGAGTACAGGATCATGTTGTGGCTGGGCGGCACCAGCACGCCCTGGACCGCGGCGGCGATGGTGATGCCGACCGAGTAGTCCGTGTCGTAGCCGCGCTTCTTCATCATCGGGATCATGATGGAGCCGATCGCGGACACGTCCGCGACGCAGGAGCCGGTGACCCCGCCGAAGAACATGCAGGAGACCACGTCGACGATGGCGAGCCCGCCCCGGAGCCGGCCCACCAGGGCGTTGGCGAGCGTCACCAGGCGCTGGGAGATGCCGCCTTCGCTCATGATCTCGCCGGCCACGATGAACAGGGGAATGGTCAGCAGCGCCATGGACTGGATGCCGGTCTTCATCTGCTGGGCCAGCACGGCCAGCGGCAGATCCATGTAGAACGCGGCTCCGATGGCGGAAAGCACCAGGGAGAAGGCGATCGGCACCCTGATGATGACCATGATCGCGAACGAGGCGAACAGGATCATGATTGCAACGTTCGGATCATACATGGGGTTCCGCCTTTTTCAGGAAGATGGTGTCCAGATAATCCTCTTCACGGGAGGCTGCCTCACTTTGGAAGAGTTGGACCAGCGCCGAGTACATCACCAGCAAGCCGCTAACCGGTATGAAGATGTATTCCAGGTAGGAGGGAAGATCAAAGGAAGCGAGGGTCGAGTAGGATCCGATCTTGATCAGCTCCCAGCCGAAGTAGATGAGCATCACGCCGAAGCACAGGGTCAGGAAGGCGACGATGCGGGTCACCACCAGGTCCAGCAGCCGATGTCCAGGAAACAGCAGCGTGACGAGATCGATCGTCGCCATCCGCTTCCTGCGCACCCCGATGGCCAGGGCGATGAAGACGAACCAGATGAGCAGGATGAGGCTGACCTCGTCGGCCCAGGCGATGCTGGAATTCAGCACGTAGCGGCAGAACACGTCGGAGAAGATCAACAGTGTCATGACCGACAGCAGCAGGAAGGCGAACCAGGTCAGGGTGGCGAAGACCCGGTCGAGTATGTATTTGATGATCCTCATGCGGACACTCCCACAGAATTTGCGCGGCAGTCACAAGCCAGGGGACCGGTCGCGCCGGTCCCCTGGAACCTTCTGCGGTTACTTGACGGCCTTGATCTGGTTGATCAGGGGCGCGAATTCCTTGTATTCCACGTAGATCGGGTCCATGGCCTTTTCGAAGTCACCCATGGCCTTCTTGTCCAGGTAGGTGATCTTGCAGCCCTTGGCCTTGGCGATGGCTTCGTTGTCCTTTTCCGACTGGACCCACAGCTTCTTCTGGAACGGCACGGAGGCCTCGGCGGCCTTCATGACGACTTCCTGGTCGGCCTTGGAGAGCTTGGCCATGGCCAGCTTGCTGGCGACCAGGATCTCTGGGACGCGCATGTGGCCGTCAACCGTGAAGTAGCGGGCCACTTCGTAGTGGCTGAAGGAGATGTAGGAAGGCCAGTTGTTCTCGGCCCCGTCGATGACGTTGGTCTGCATCGCCGAGTAGATGTCGCCGGTCGCCATGGGGGTGGGGGAGGCGCCGAGCGCCTTGACCATGTCCATGGGCAGCTTGGCCTGCTGCACGCGGATCTTCATGCCCTTGAGGTCGGCCACCGACTTGATGTCCTTCTTGGTGTTGTAGAAGCTGCGGGCGCCGGCGTCGTAGTAGCAGAGGCCGACCAGGTTGGCCTTGCCGACGGCATTGAGCAGCTGCTTGCCGATGGGGCCGGACAGCACCTTCCACATGTGCTCGCTGTCCCGGTACAGGTAGGGCAAGGTGAGGACGTTCAGTTCCTTGGCGAACTGGGCGATGGGGGAGAGGCTGACCCGGGCGAAGTCGAGGGCGCCCATCTGGGTCTGCTCGATCACGGCCTTCTCGTCCTGGTTGATGGTGCCGTTGGCATAGACGGTGATGTGGACCCGGCCCTGGGTGCCCACGTTGACGAGGCGGGCGAATTCCACGTCGGCGAGGGTGGTGGGGAAGTTCGCCTCGTGCACCTCCGAGAGTTTCATCTCGAACTGGGGCTTGCCCTGGGCGGACAGGAACCCGGTGACTCCGGCCACCAGGGCGAAAACGAGGGCGCGATTGAATTTCATAGTTACCTCCGTTGGGAGCAGCCGGGCCTCTGGCTGGGCTGCTCATGGATTGGATTGATTTGAAAGAATCTGGGAGTGGCGATTCAAGGACTATACAACCATCGCTTGGAGCGTCTCAACATTTTTTGGAATCAGATTCCATTTTCTTGATTTCAGACCCCGGAATAGGCGGAGAAGCCCCCGTCCACCGGCACGACGATCCCGTTCACGAAGCCGGCGGCCGCATCCGAGGTCAGCCACAGCAGGGTCCCCAGCAGGTCCTTGGGCTCGCCGAACCGGGCCATGGGCGTCTGGTTCAGGATCTTGGCCGCCCGCGCCGAAGGCTGTCCGTCCGCCAGGAACAGCAGGGAGCGGTTCTGTTCGGTGACGAAGAACCCCGGGGCGATGGCGTTGACCCGGATCCCCACCGGGGCGAAGTGCACGGCCAGCCACTGGGTGAAGTTGCTCACTGCGGCCTTGGCGGCGCTGTAGGCCGGAATCCGGGTCAGCGGCCTGAAGGCGTTCATCGACGAGATGTTCAGGATGCAGCAGCCCTGGCGGCCGACCATCTGCCGGGCGAACACCTGGCAGGGCATGATCGTGCCCAGGAGGTTCAGGTCGAACACGAAGCGGATGCCCGCCTCGTCCAGATCGAAAAAGCTGGCGAGGTCCGGGTCCGGATGCTCGAAGTCTTCCAGCTGCAAATTCTCCTTGCTCGTGGTGCCCTTGGGATGATTGCCGCCCGCGCCGTTCACCAGGATGTCGCAGGGGCCCAGCCGGCTGCGGACCGCCTCGGCCGCCGCTTCCAGCGCGGCCCGCTCCAGCACGTTGGCGGCAAAGGCCAGCGCCTCTCCGCCCTCCTCCCGGATGGCCGAGGCCACCACTTCCGCCGCCGCGAGCTTCAGGTCCAGCACGGCGACCCGGGCTCCAGCCCGGCCGAAGGCGCGGGCCATCTCGGCGCAGAGCACCCCGCCGCCGCCGGTGAGCACGACAACCTTGCCTTTGTGGTCGCTGGAATCCAGGTTCATTTTCTACTCCACATATTTTTCAATGGCTTCCCATAGGCCGTTGAGATAGACCGCGCCGAGCGCCCGGTCATACAATCCGTAGCCCGGCTTGCCGGTTTCACCCCAGATCATGCGGCCATGATCGGGACGGACGTAGCCGTCGAAGCCGACCTCGTGATAGGCCTTGACGATGGCGGCCAGATCCAGGGAGCCGCATTTCGAAAGGTGGGCGGTCTCCTCGAAATCCCCCTGCGGGCTGACCCGGACATTGCGCATGTGGGCGAAGTGGATCCGCCCCATGGCGCCGAACTCCCGCACCAGCGCCGCGACATCGTTCTCCGGCCCGGCGCCGAGCGAGCCCGAGCAGAGGGTGAGGCCGTTGGCCGGGACGTCGACCAGGCGCACCAGGCGGGCCAGGTCGGCGCGGTTCTTGACGATGCGCGGCAGGCCGAAGATCGGCCGGGGCGGATCGTCCGGATGCATGGCCATGCCGATGCCCACTTCCTGCGCCACCGGGATGACGGCTTCCAGGAAATACGCCAGATTGCGCCAGAGCTGCGCTTCCCCCAGGTCGCCATAGGCGGCCAGCAGGGCCTTCAGCTCCCCGGGCTTATAGCTGGCGTCCCATCCGGGCAGGGCGATGCCCTGGCTGAGGTCGAGCCGCTCGACCTCCGCGGTGTCGAAGGCGAGCGTGGTGGAGCCGTCGGCCATTTTCCGGTCGAGCACCGTGCGGGTCCAGTCGAACACCGGCATGAAGTTGTAGCAGATCACCCGGATCCCGGCGGCGGCCAGGTTGCGGATGTTCTGGATGTAATGCTCGATCAGGACGTCCCGGGTGGGCCGGCCGAGCTTGATGTCCTCGTGCACCGGCACCGATTCCACCACCTCGAAGGCCAGGCCCTGGTCCTCGATCCGCGCCTTGAGCGCCAGGATCGCTTCCATGGGCCAGACTTCCCCGACCGGCACGTCGTAGATGGCCGAGACGATGCCGTGCAGGCCGGGAATCTGGCGGATGTATTCCAGGCGGACCGGATCCGACGCGCCGTACCAGCGGAAGGACATTTTCATGGTTCAGCTCCTGTTGCGGAAAGGGGTCGATTTCAGGGTTCCATGGTAGCCGGAAAATTAAAAAATGGATTGCAGGTCCGTTTTTTAGTGACATCCTTGGGCAAACCCACAACCCGGAGGCGGTCATGTTCAACAAGATACTTCTGATTGTCGCTTTCTGCGCGCTCGGAGCCATGGCCCAGCCCGCTTGCGCCCAGGACGCCACCGCCGCCGTGACCACGGCCGTCGAAAAGCTGCGGGTGGCGATGGTCACCCCGGACAAGGCCGTGCTCAGCGGCCTGGTGGCGGAAGAATTGAGCTACGGCCATTCCGATGGCCACCTCAACACCAAGGACGTCTTCATCAGTGACCTGCTGGAAGGCGTTTCGCACTTCCTGAGCATCGACCTCACCGAGCAGACCGTGCGGGTGGTGGGCGACTGCGCCATCGTGCGGCACATCCTCTCCGGCGCCACCCATGACAAGGGCAAGCCGGAAGGCACCGTCAAGCTGAAGGTGCTGATGATCTGGCAGAAGCAGGCCGGTGAATGGAAGCTGCTGGCCCGTCAGGCCGTGCGCATCTGAGGCAGCCTTTCCAGGGTGTTCGACCGGTTCGGGGTGATCCCCGTCACTTCAGGACCATACTGTCTTGTATTGTGGCCTGATCCATGTTGTGCTTGAGACTCGTTCTCAGCATGATTTGCCCATGCAACTCAGGCTGCCCTCACCCCCTGGTTCACAAGGAATGACCTCATGACACGCTCCGGCTTCGCCCTGTCCCTCACCATCGCCGCGGCCCTGCTCGGCACCGGCCTGCTCGCCCAGGATGCCCCCGCCGGCAGCGACGCACCGAAGCCTGCCCGGGAACTCTTCACCACCTCGGCGGGGGTGTACGATCCCGGGGTCGTCACCCTGAACGCCGGGTTCCAGGAAAGCTACGGACGGGACAGTTCCGAGGCGCGGCGCTTCCCGGCCCAGCTCGCCCTTGGCGTCTGCCAATGGTTCGATCTGCGCCTGGCCTGGAGCGGCCCCAACACGCTCAAGGATCCCCAAGGAGCCGGCCGGAGCGGCGGCGGGGATCCCCTGTTCGGCGGCCAGGCCCAGTTCCTGCGCCAGGAGGCGGCCGGCCTGGACCTGGGCCTGGCGTACTGGCACAAGCTGCCCCGGGCCAGCGTCGAGAAGGGGATCGGCACCGGCAAGGCCGACGACACCGTCCTGCTGACGGCTACCCGCACTCTGGGCTCCTGGGAAGTCGACCTGAACGCCGGGGCCAACTGGCTCGGCCGGCAGGAGGCGCCCGGCGCCGTGCGCCAGGGCGTGCTCTCCCTGGCGGTGACCCGGGGCCTCGCCCCCGGCTGGAACCTGTCCCTGGACAGCTTCGCCCTGGCCGCCACCGAACTGGGCCCCCGCAGCGTCACCAGCATCATGGCCGTGAGCCGGGACCTCACGCCGCACCTGACGGCGGACCTGGGCCTGGAGGCCGGCCTCACCCGGAGCGCTGAGCGCATGGCCATCGACGCCGGCCTGGTCTGGCGGATGGGACGCTTCTGGGGCAAGGATTAGGCCCACGAATATGGTATTATTCAAGTAATCCAGCAGTATGCCAGCCGATCAGGAGCCGTCATGACCTTCGAGGGCGAGGAACAACTAACAGCTTGGCAGGTGGCCCCTTTGGGCGATCTCATCCGCCACCTCGTGGGCAGCCGCCACCAGGAGTGCCGGGACGACATGAGCGACCTGGAAACCCTCCTGGCGCTCAGCGCCATGGAGCCAGGGCCCGCCCACGTGAACCTCACCAAGATCAGGGACCTGCTGGCCCATTTCTGCACTGAGCTGCGCGCCCATCTGGCCCGGGAGGAGGGCGACCTGTTCCCGGTGCTGCTGGCCATGGAACAGGGCGTTGCCCCGGGGATCGGCAAGGAGCAACTGGGGCTCATGCGGTCCCTCCTGGAAGAAGAACACGTCCGCGAAGCCGGCCTGCTTCGGGACATCCTGGCCTTCACGGCGGCCCTTCCCGCCGATCAGCCCGCCGACAGCCCCCAGGGCCGGCTGCATGGCTCGCTGGCCGGATTTTCGGCGCGGTTCCAGGACCACCTCATGCTGGAAAACCAGGTTCTGTTTCCTCGCATGTGCTAGCGAGAAGCCGTTTTACCGGTCACCCCACCATTGAACCCATTGACCTGGCCTTCTCCTGGCGGAAGTCCGCCTTGATGGCGTCCAGGAGTCCGGGGTCACGGAGCAGGTCGAGGGTGGTCATGGCCAGGATCTTGGCGCCCAAGGCGATGGCCTCATGGGCTTCCGGGGATTTGCCCCGGTCCAGGTAGCCCTGGGTGTGGGCCGAGATGCCCTTGTCCACGAACGGCAGATTGATGCAGCTGCCGGGAATGTGGTACATGACGTTGGCGAAATCCGTGGACCCGGTCCGCTCCCGGGGCGGTTCGATGGCCTTGGCGCCGGCCCGTTCGGCGTTGTCCATGACCAGGTCGTTCAGGCGCCGCACCGGGATCTTGCTGTGGAATTCGGTGGTCTTCTCCACGGTGAGCCGGGTGTCCGTCATCAGCGCGGCGCCTTCCAGGATCCGCTGCACCCGTTCGATCACCCGGTCGAGGTAGGGGCGGTCGTAGGAACGGACCTCGATCCGGGCGACCGCGCGGTCCGGGATCGCGTTGACCACATGCCCGCCCTGCTCGATGATCCCGTGAATGCGGGTATCGTCCTTGACGTGGCCGCGCAGGAAGGCCAGGCCGTTGAACATCAGCATGAGCGCCTCCAGGGCGCTGCGGCCATCTTCCGGAGCCATGCCGGCGTGGGCGGAGGTCCCGTGGTAGGTCACCAGGTACTCCGTCAGCGCCAGGGACTTCAGGTCGACCTGGGTGACGTCGTTGCCGTGCATCATCAGGGCGACATCCAGATCCTTGAACGCCCCGTGCTCCAGCATCAGCACCTTGCCCCCGACCGTCTCTTCGGCCGGCGTCCCGATCACCTCCAGGGTGTAGGGCCGGTCGGCGACCTGGTCCTTGACCGCCATGGCCGCGCCGATGATGCACGGGCCCTGGAGGTGATGGGCGCACGCGTGGCCGAGGCCGGAAAGGGCGTCGTATTCGCACAGCAGCCCGATGCGCGGGCCGCCAGCGCCGACCTGGTGGACCGCCCGGAAGGCGGTGGGCAGGCCCGCATAGCCGCGCTCCACCTCGAAGCCGTTCCTGGCCAGGAAATCGCAGAGCAGTTCGCAGGCCTGGACCTCCTCCAGGCCGATTTCCGGGTGGTCGAAGATGAAGTCGCTCATGGCGGCCAGCCGGGACTGCAGGCCGTCGATGGTCCGGACCATGGCGTCCTTTGAGTCTTCTGGAGATTGTGGGGTCACTGGGGTGCTCCTGGGATGCAGTCTATTTTCGCACGGTCGACAGGAACTGCTTCAGGCGTTCGCTGCGGGATTCGTCCAGCAGCCGGTCCGGAGCGCCTTGCTCCTCGATGCGGCCGTTGTGGAGGAAGATGACGTGGCTGGAAACGTCCCGGGCGAAACCCATCTCGTGGGTCACGACGATCATGGTGCGCCCTTCCCCGGCCAGCTGCTGCATCACCTTGAGCACTTCCCCCACCAGCTCCGGATCCAGCGCCGAGGTGGGCTCGTCGAACATCAGCACGTCCGGCTCCATGGCCAGGGCCCGGGCGATGGCCACCCGCTGCTGCTGGCCGCCGGAAAGGTGGGCCGGGTACTTCGCCTCGACGCCGTCCAGGCCCACCTTGTCCAGGTAGTGCCGCGCCCGCCGCAGCGCCTCCGCCCTGGGCAGGCCCAGCACGTGGATCGGCCCTTCGATGATGTTCTCCAGGGCGGTCATGTGCGCCCAGAGATTGAAGTGCTGGAAAACCATGGCCAGCCGGGTGCGCAGGCGCAGGAGCTGCCTGTGGTCCGCCGGAGCTCCGTGGCCGAGGCGGCCGGTGGTCATGCGGATTTCCTCGCCGTTCAGGGACACCGTGCCCGCGTCGGGCAGTTCGAGGAAGTTGATGCAGCGCAGCAGGGTGCTCTTCCCGGATCCCGAGGAGCCGATGATGCTGATCACGTCCCCGGCCTCGGCGGTGAGCGAGACCCCCTTCAGTACCTCCAGGGGCCCGAAGCTCTTGTGCAGGTCTTTCACGCAAAGGTTCAGCATGGTAGTTCCTTGGGCCTGGGGTTGGCCTGGGCGGTCTGGGGCTGCAGGTAGGCAAGCCAGCGCCGTTCCGCCCGGCGGAACAGGGCCACCAGCAGGAAGGTCACCCCCAGGTAGATGGCCGCGGCGATCCCGTAGGCCTGGAAGGTCATGAAGGTGGCGGCGTTGACGTCCACCGCCACCTTCAGCAGGTCCGGCACGGTGGCCGTGAAGGCAACGGAGGTGGAGTGCAGCATGAAGATCACTTCATTGCTGTAGGCCGGCAGGGCGCGGCGCAGGCTGCTGGGCAGGATGACCCTGCGGTACAGGGTGGCCACGGACATGCCGATGGCTTGCCCCGCCTCGATCTCCCCGAACGGGGTGGCCTTGATGGCGCCCGCGAAAATCTCGGTGGTGTAGGCGCAGGTGTTCATGACGAAGGTCAGGATCACGCAGTTGAAGCCCGCCCGGAAGAACGACCACAGCAGCGGCGAATGGCGGATGAAGTGGATGCCGGCGAACCCGCTGTAGACCATCAGCAGCTGCACGAACAGCGGGGTGCCCCGGAAGACGAAGGTGAACAGCCACACCGGGCGCCACACCCAGGGATTGCGCGAGTTCCGGGCGATCGCCAGCGGGATGGCAAGGACGAAGCCCAGGGCGCAGGAAAGGACCAGGAGCCACATGGTCATGGCCAGCCCGGTGAGGTTGAACCCGTCGCTCCACAGGTAGCTCTTCCAGTAGGTCTGGATCAGGTCGATCACAGCCGGGCCTCCCGGACACCGACCGAGAAGCGCCGTTCCAGGTACTGCAGCAGGACCTGGGACAGGGAGGTGATGCCCAGGAAGATCGCCGCCACCACGCCGTAGAAGAAGAACTGGCGCATGGTGGCGTTGCCGGCCTGGCGGGCCGCCTTGACCATGTCGTTGACCCCCAGGAGCGACACCAGCCCGGCCGTCTTGACCACCACCAGCCAGTTGTTGGTCACCCCGGGCAGGGCGAAGCGCATCATCTGCGGGAACTGGATGCGCCGGAAGGCGCGGAACCAGGGCATGCCGATCGACAGGGCCGCCTCCATCTGGCCCCGCGGCACCGCCAGGTAGGCGCCCCGGAAGGTCTCGGTGAAGTATGCCCCGTAGATGAACCCGAGGACCATGATCGCCGCCGATACCGGTTCGATATCGAGCTGCTGCATGCCGAAGTGCTCGGTCACGCGGTTCAGGCCCATCTGCACGCTGAAGTAGAGGAGCAGCATCAGCACCAGGGCGGGGATGCCCCGGATCAGGGTGGTGTACAGCCCGGCGCCCCAGGCCAGGATGGGGTTGGCGGACAGCTTGGCCATGGCGCCCGCCAGGCCGATGAGGAACGACAACACCAGGGACAGGAAGGAGACCTTCAGGGTCACCCAGGTGCCCGCCAGGATCAGCTGGTTGTAGCCTTCAAGGGACATCGTCATGGCACCATCCAGGGAACACCGGCGGCGGCGCCGGCCGGAGCGCGGTCCGCGGGCGCCCCGGATGGCCCGGCGGGATCAGCGGGAGCGTTCAATCCCCGTAGGGGTCGAAGCTGAAGTATTTCTTGGCGATCTTGGCGTAGGTGCCGTCCTTCCGGATTTCCGCGAGGGCCTTGTTCAGCCTCTGCAGCAGGGCGGTGTCGTCCTTGCGCAGCCCGAAGCCGGCGCCGGCGCCGAAGATCTCGTCGTGCAGGGTCGGCTGGGCGAACTCGTAGTCCTTGCCCTCGGGCTTGGAGAGGAGGGTCGTCTCCAGCACCACCGCGTCGTCCATCACGGCGTCCAGCCGGCCGGCGATCAGGTCGGCGCGGTACAGGTCTGGGGTCTTGTAGGGGGTCACGATCACCCCTTTGGGCGCGTAGTACTTCCTGGCGTACTGCTCGAAGATGGTGCCCTGCTGCATTCCGACGGTCTTGCCCTTGAGGGTTTCGACGAGGGTCTTCAGGCCGCTGCCCTTGCGGACCACCATGCCGGCGGGGGTATGGAACACCCGGTCGGTGAAGTTGATCTGCTGCTTGCGCTTTTCGTTCACCGCCATGCCCGAGACGATGGCGTCGAACTTCTTGGCCTGCAGGGCCGGGATGATGCTGTCGAAATCGTTCTCCACCCAGACGGGCTTGACGCCCATCCGTTCGCACATGGCCTTGGCGATGTCGACCTCGAACCCGACGATCTCGCCGCTGGGCGACTTGGATTCGAAGGGGGCGAAGGTGGGGTCGATGCCGAGCTTGATGGTTTGGGCGTTCAGCACGAACGCCTGCAGGGACAGCGCGACCAGGGCGCTTAGCAGCCAGATCTTTTTCACGGGACGTCCTCCAGGTTGGGGTTGTTGGGGTCGTTCAGCGCAGCAGTTCGAACCAGACGCATAGGATCCGGTCCGGGTGGCATCCGGACGCCGTCTGGCCTTTGGCAATGGAATTTGAATCCACTCTAGCCATTCCCGGACAAGGGGGCAAGGGAGCAGAAGTCAGGCCCCGTCGGGATTGCCGTGCCGGAGCGCGAACGCGCCCAGGGCGGCGGCGGCCAGGGCGGCCAGCCCGCCCAGGGCCAGCCCCCAGCGCGCCCCGAGCACCTCGGCGCACCAGCCGACGATGGGGCCGCCAATGGTGGTGGACCCCAGGAACGCCACCGACCACAGGGACATGACCCGGCCGCGCATGTGCGGCGCGCTGCCCAGCTGCAGGATGCTGTTGCCCAGGGAGGAGAAATTGATGGAGCAGACGCCCACCGCCACCAGCGCGATCCCCGACAGCGCCAGGGTGGGCATGAAGGCCGCGGCCAGGACCGCCAGCCCGAACAGCAGGGACGCGGTGACCAGCTTGGCGGGGGTGAGACCCTTGCGGCTGGCGAAGAACAGCCCGCCGAAGGCCGCCCCGAACCCCATGGAGGA
>Ga0316230_1000874_pt1 | contig 36236 bp, 44 predicted proteins | sample TBH18025metaG_FD_206004 | JGI IMG/M metagenome (GOLD analysis project Ga0316230, IMG submission 206004) | Freshwater microbial communities from Trout Bog Lake, Wisconsin, USA - TBH18025 | ecosystem: Environmental > Aquatic > Freshwater > Lake > Hypolimnion/Profundal zone | place: USA: Wisconsin... | reverse complement strand
CGCATCCATGCGTGCCGGAACAGGCCCTGCGATCGCTGGCCAGCCCACCGCCGCCGCCGTTGTAAGCAGCAAAGGCCATGGCCAGGCGGTCCGCCGGCGAGGCTGTGCCCAACACCAGGCCAAAGCCCTGCAGGTCTTTGAGCACCAAGGCGCGGAGTTGCAGCGCTGGGTCATATCGGTTTTGCCAGGATAGGCCAGCCAAGGCCTGCGGGTTCGCTCGCACGATCTCAGCCAAGGCATCGAACCGCGTGGCACCGGTGGCCGAAAATGCGCGTGTGAGCTGGCCCAGACCGACGCCCTGCTCCCGGCTCGTCTTGAGCTCAGCGCGAGGGCTCCAGCAATTCCGGCCGGGGCACGGCCCGGTCTCCTGCTCCACCTGCGCACCGAGCGCGGACGGCAGGGGCATGGCTGGCCAGTAGTGCACCTGCTCAGCCTTGAGCACGGGCAGCAGCGGCACGGCAGCGGCGGGAGGCTCACCTGCCCGGCTTGCCGTCACCACCAGCATCAAGACCACGGCAGCGAGCACGCACCTCCCCAGGTAGACGAGCCCAGCGCCAGAGTTGCCGCCCATGGCCGCGTCGGCTGCAGCTTGGGCATCGACATGCGGCTGAAGGATGCGCAGGGCCAGCTCGCCGACGGCCAGGCCAGCAAAGCACAGGCCAAAACCGAAAGCCATCGGCGCGCCCGTGGCGCCAAGCAGCTCGGGCACCAGGTGCGAGGCCAGCAGGCACGCCAGGCCGATGACGGTCAACATGCAGATGCGTGTGGCCCCGCGCTTGAGTGATTTTTTTATCATTGCTTCTTCTCCGCGATTCGGTCAATCTTGCCTTCCATGCGCTCCAGCTGCGTGCGCACCAGTTGCATCAGTTCGGCATTCGTCTTGTCCTGCCGGTCGTCACGCTCATGCTGGGCGCTGATTGCAGATGTCTGCAGCTGCTCCACGAGCGTCAGTCGGTTTTCAATCTTGCTGACGTACAGGAAGCAAGAAAAGGCGACTGTCAGTGTCGTAAAGACGTGCCCGAGTTGGATCTCTTTTTTCAAGTGCCAACCCGGCTCCACGGGTGCGCGCCGGTCGATGAAATCAGGGGAGGATGTTTCGTTCATAGATGCCCCTGATTAAGAGAAGCGGCCAGAATTCGCGGCGTAGTCTGCGGCAATCTGGGCGGTCGCTTGCGCAAGTTGGGTCAGGCCTGAAGCGGTGGCACTGTTGGTTATGTTTTCTTTCCAAGCTCGATATACCGTGCCATTGAAAGGGCTAAATGCATTCAAAATACTTGCAGAAACACCCAGACCCTCATGCCCGATACCAGTAGCTACCAAAGTAGTCGGAGCGCCTGCACTTGTCACTACCACCCCATTTCTAAACATAGTCATTGAGCCAGGAGTCCAAAAGACAGCGACTTGTTGTAGCGTTGTTGGCGGGGTTCCGCTATAAGTAGTCGATCCGACACCAACGTGGGCCAGCGTCGCGGTCGTTCCAGGGTTAGGGCCAGAATCAATGCTGTACTGGTTGGTGGAACCAGTGTTTCCCGCCAGACCCATCACTCCAGGGTAAGCAGCATTCTGAGAGGAAGATGTTTTGAACCATGCAGTCGCCAGGAATGAATTGTTGGAACCGGATAGATCATAGGTGGTTCCAAAATCTATTGCGCCAAAACCAGAACCATTAAATACGACGCCATTCGACGCCATTGCTACATTTGACGTACCAGTGTTTACGACAGTCGCAACAGGGCCTGCTGTAACTAGATTAGTGAATGTCAGGCCGTTTGCAAGATTTCCTACTGGATTTGGATTGCAATAGGTATCTAGAAAATCGAAACAAAACATCGAACCCGAATTGATAATTGCATCTCGATATAGTTTCGGCAAACCTGTGCCCGTAAAAGTTGTTCCAGGCAATTGAATAATTAAGCCGCTCATGTTAGCCATCCTTTAATAGTAAGAAAATTGAATACAGTTTGTGCGATTACCGCATAACCGGAAGTAGAAAGATGAATTCCGTCCATCACACTGAAAGTAGTTCCATTGGAATATGCAGCAGCGGTAGTTCCTCCATACCCTCTTGTACAGCCAGATGCAGCAGAACCTGCTACGGTGCCGATTGAAATATATTCAGTTCCAATTAAAATAACTGAACCAGATGTAAGGGTGTAACCAGTGAAGTTTAACGTCGTGTCGGTCGCCAAAGCGGAGGTGCTTAGAGACCCGCCTGTATATGCCGCGTGCAAAGATGGTCCTGGCGTATCTGCTGCAATGCACTGCGCGTCATATGGCAAAGCAGGATTTGACGCATTAACCAACGTCTCCCGAATATCGATGTAGTTGTTCGGGTAGAGTGCACGCAATTGTGAATTTACGGATTGAATGTTCGTATAGTTAGCCGTCCCAGAACCTTCTGTCACTCCTGACAATATACCCATGACAACAAACTGCTTATTCAGACACTTCATTCCTGCAATTGCATTAGCGGTGTCAGCTAACACCGTAGCAGTAGCAGTTAAGTTATTCCGTCCAAGCCAAATAATTGCAGTCTTGTTAAGACGGTTGTCGGAAGTATCAATAAAAAATGGGGTCAAGGTATTTAATTTAACCACATTTCCAGGAATCGTCCTGGTGAATGTGGTTGTAGTTGGATTTCCATTACCATCGAAAGCTGTCGACGTTAATGTTCCAGCGACACCTCCGAGTGTCCCGAGTAATCCACCGGGGCCTTGATTGGTTTGAAGATAAAAACTCTGCGCTGTAACCGTAACTGCACCGGATGCAGGAATTTGATTCCCAGTAACGGTTATGAATGGAACGGTATTGCCTCCAAACCTACCCGAAATGCTAGTCGAAATCTGACCGCCAACTCCGATGTTCTGCACGCTTACGCCTAGCAATGCTGAAAGCTGCGTCGGGTATGGTGTTCCGCCAGCACCAGCAGTAAGTGAATCACCAACTGCAATAAAACCAGCGGGAGTTACTGCACTATTTAGCGCCGCAAGTTGGGTTGTAAAACTGTTCAACGAACCAGCCAACGCGCTGATATTTTGGCCTTGAATAATAACTTGACCGGCGTTATTGATACCAAACGGCATCTGATTAAGAATGTCCAGAATGGCAAACTGATAACCAGATCTAGCTGAGGGCTGGGTTGAAAGCGGTGCAATAGCGGATGTATTAGTTGCGACTGCGTTTACAAGTGCTGGAAAATTCTGCCCATCAATGACAACTTGCCCTGCATTTGTGATGCCCAGGGCCATGTTGTTCGCGCTATCCACAATTGCAAATTGATACCCGGAGCGAGCAGATGGAGATGACCCGTATGCGGCCTTCAGGACGGCAAGTGCCGCTAACTGAGTTGATATATTCCCGCCGTTCCCTGCAATCAGATTGCCAGCCGCATCAACAGCAAGCGCAATATTGTTGCTGGCGTCGATCACAGCGTACTTGTACCCCGCCCGACTGTAATCCGTATGGAGTGTGGCAAGTGATGGGGCCGCTGCAGCCTGCGTAGCCAGAATCGAGTTCAGGAGTGATGCGCTTGCAGCCGTCCACGAGCCAGACCCAGACACGCCACTTTTTGTGTAAAAAATGTTGTTGGCAATCGTCGTGTCGTTGGTGACGAGTGCCACAGTTCCGGCTGGGTGCGCAATATCGGCATTCAGCAGCGCGAGGGTGGAGTAACCCAGCGTGCCAGAGGATAGGCCTGAGACCAGGGCTGCAGCAGTTGATGCGGAGGCTGCCGCCGCTGCTGCAGCAGCGTTATTTGCCGTAGCCGCCGCAGCGAACGCGGAATTTATTTGCGCTGCAGTCAGCACTTGACCATCTACGAATGTAGTCATATTTGTCCAATGGGAATTGCCCATGAGTTGGGCGTTTGATGTACCTGCCGAATCGGCGGGCCGATTGGCTGCGCAGGATCACGGCTTGCGAGACCCGCGTCGAAACGATAATTCGTTAAAAGGAAACGGCTTGTACTTCAGTCACCGTCGTCGCAGCCTGCACTGCCGCCACCTTGGCAACAAGGTCCGTCCAATCCAGCACCTCAACAGCCTCCATCGCGGCGGCCAGGCCCTGCAAGTCCGCGAAGGTGAACACCTGTGCCACGTTGGCTGCATCCAGCCAATGACCCATGGTCCAGGCGGCCGCGCCAGGCGTGATGCAATTGGACAGGTTTTGCGCTGCCGTTTGGCCATTCAATGCAATGGCGCTGCCAGATTGGTAGATGCTGGTGACGCCCGCTGCGTTTGTGAAGCTCACGGGCTGGCTGATCGCGGCACGATAAGCCGCCTGCAGCGTAGCGACTTGAATGGATTGGGCTTGCGCGAGGGTCGGGGCTTGGGCTGCAGTCGCCTGCTCATCCGTGAGTTGCGTCATGCCTGCAGGCCAGCTTTCGAGAGTCAGCGCTTCGCCGTCCATGTCATCGAACAGGGCACCGTTTGTGTTTTGCCAGATTGTCATGTCAGTCCTTAGCGAAGTTCAAACCAGTTATTTGTCGCGCGCGAGCTTGTGACGGAGTAGGTGCCACCTGGTGGGACTATCCCGAAAATCTGGCTGTGCGTAGCTCCGTTGGTTGTATCTCCGCCCGAACTTCCCACGACAAGCCCTCCAATGGTCAATGAGGCATTGCCTGAGGTGTTACCGTTACAGTCGAATGCGATGGCGATAGGGCGTACTCCGGTGTTTGTGTAGGTCGTTCCCAAAACACGAGTAGAGCCAACAGTGAATTGCTGCCAGGTCTGGGAGATTCCGAGCTGGGTGGCCAATGCTGAAGTCACTGCGGTGGATAACGTCGCCACAGCAGTCTGAACAAAAGCGGTGGACGCCGGTTTTGTCGAGTTGTCGCCTGAGGTCTGAGTCACAACCGCAGAAATCACAGTGCCAAGGTCCGCCCATCCCGTGCCTGTTGTATCGGGGTTGACTGCGTTGTTGTCGGTCGCGTTGACCCAGTAGCCCGAGCCGGTCGCCTTCAGCAAAATCGCGCCTTGCGGATAGCCGTTGTTCGCGGTCGCCCATGCGGAGTCGTATTCGAACATGCCACCGCCGCATTGCCACTGCAGAACTTTGGTGATGGCGTTCAGGATGCCATTGAAGTCGGCGCCATACGGGGGCACGCCACCCGACACCACGGGCGTCATTGTCAGCGGCGGGAAGCCGTCTGTATAGCTCGCCGCGCCGGCAGTCACCGAAATCTGCGACGCTACGGGAATGGTGTTCTTCGTCCCTGAGTTGGCAAAAGGGATTTGAATCTTTGCCGGAATATTACTAAGTTGCATTTATAAGCCCCGAGGTAGGAAATAGAGTTCCAAAGCCGAATGGAGTGCCACTCATTTCAGAGAAGCCGAACGTATCGAATGGCGGGTACACAAGCACCGAAGCCTGAACCCCTGCACTCCTTGGAATGACGCCTGACTGCAGCAGGATCGCCATTTGCTGCACTGTGGGCAAAAACTCAAGCACGTACCGCTGAGACATTGCCCCTGTGTCCTGCACGTAGGCGCGGCTCGATGTGCTCGCCAACGTGAAAGGCAGAACGCCAACGCCAAGGATTGATCCGGCCGGGCTCTTGCTAATCCCCAGGGCCTGGGTCAGAAGCGTGTTCATTGTTGGCGCTGTGAGTGAGCCGATATTTGCCGCAGCCTTCACCATGATCAGCGTTCGATAGTCCGCATCGTCAAGGTAATAGGTCTGCGTAGCAGCTGGCCCCGCGTACATCGTCGCCAGCCCAAATGGCTGCACGCCGGTTGCCGATGTGGTCAGGGAGTACGCCTCGCCAAAGCCAAAATATGTCGGTGCGGTGGGGGCCCTTAATGAACGTTGCACGCCGACAATCTGGCCCCAGTTATTAAGGCCTTGGCCAGATGCAGTTTGCAAATTCCACAGGTTGCTGTAGATGTTCGCAATGTCAGCAACTGGGTCAATGGCGACATTCAGTGATCCGATCAGCGCATTTATCGTCGGACTCGCCGCATACTGGCTCAGTATTGTTTGGGTCCAATTTTGCATGGATTACACCAATGTGACGCTGATTTGCGAGGCTGCAATAGTTGGCAACTGGTCAATCCCGAACGTCATTGCGGCGTTGGTTGCGCCAATTGCTGAGAGCCCCATAAAGACCGACAGCACTTCGACATTCGGATCGATGGCAGCCAGTCCGGCGTAATACCGTCCCGCGTAGGTTGACTGGTTGATCCGGGCGCGTGCGCCGCCATCAGTGCCATTGAAGGCCGAAATGATTGCGTTTTGCACCAAGGCCACGATGTTGCTGGGCAGCGCCGCGATGTTCTTCAGTTGAACCGCAAAGTAAATCGGCGTCGCAACTGGCGTGAGCCATGTCACCGCATAGGTCGGATATGGCGCGTTGTAGCTGGTGTCCTGGACGTTTGCGGTGGTGTTTCCGTTGTAGCTGCAGCCCAGTGACTTCTTCGCCCATATGGCTGCAGCAATGGCCGCTGATGCGCCGCCTGCAACGCTCACGCAGGCAGAGTGTGCGGCCAAGGGGTAGCTGGTGCTGCCGTAGCTCACAGCGGAGCCCGTCGGGTTGTCGATCACATAGGCGTCGATCACATTGGGCACCGCAAGCACGGCACCCAGGATGCTTTGCACGCTGTTGATCGCGTTCACAGCGACGGACTGCTGGCGGCGCAGCTCGAAGGCGGCACGGGACTCCATATTGTTGCCGACGGAGCCTGCCGCTGCGTTGGTGATTGCATCCCATCCGCCGATGGCAGTGAATATGCCGGTCAGAGCGCCGATGCCGCATGGGATTGCCCCTGGCACCTGATTCTGAAACTGGACTGCCACAGATCCGCCTGCAGAGATGGTGGCGGATGCCGTGCTGGAGTACAGATTCCCGCTGGTGTCCTTCGCCACGCTTCCGGCCGGGATGATCGTGCCCGCCGCGCCTGTGCATGTTGCACTGACGACGGTCCCTGCAGCCTGGATGCGGGTCATGAAGTACAGGTAGCCGATGGCGTCTTGCCAGATCCCTGACGCCGTGGCTGGGTTGAGCTGGTTTGCGATGTAGGCAATCTGGCTGTTCTTATCCCCGATCACAGCAGCCTCAGACTGTGCGAGCTGCCCCTGTGGCGTTGTCAGACCCGGGTTCACCCCGCCGCCAAAGGCGGAGTTAATGTCTGCCTGCACACCCGCCAGAATGGCAGACTCGGCAGGAAGTACCGGCGCCCCGTTTGACCAGGTGATTGATGGTACGTTGGTGGTCATCCGTTGAATCCGATGTTGTTGGTATTGCCGTCGCTGTCGATGACTTGGATTTGCCCATCGAGCTGGCGGCCAGAAAAGCTGGTGAAGATCACCGTCGCGCTTGTGACGTTTGGCACCGTCATTGCGACATCAATGATCTTTTGGCGCACGAAAGACAGTGGTGGGTACTGGCCCATGATTTGCTGCCAGTAGGGCATGCCCTGGCTGGTGTCGTACCAGCACTCGCCCAAGAATGTTCGAACGGCACTGGCGACGTCCTGGGCCACGCTATAGGGTGCGCCGGCCAGTGCAATATTTCCCGATGTATCAAGCACCAGGTCCCATGCTGCCTGGTCGAGCAGCAGAGTGTTTTGATTTATCGCCATGGAACTCCGATCGGACAATAGGCGCTATTTGCCCTTGGGCTTGCGAGAAAACAGACGAGCAATCAGATTCCAGATGCGTTCGATTAGAAACTCACCGCCTGCGTAGATGATGGCCGCTAGAGCGGCAATGGCAGCTCCAAATATGGGCTCTGCTCAGCTACAGGCTCTCGATGATGGACAAGGTCCCTGCTGCGCTGGCTTGGATGACCGCAATCTTGGTCACGCCGCTTTGAACGGAAATCGGAGGCATCGCCACATTGGGTGGTACATAAATGCTTCCAGCTGCAGCAGATGCTGTCGGGCTCGTGCCGAATGCCACCCAGCAGCCTGTGGTGCTTGCCAAGGTCACACGATTGGTGTTTGCCTGGACCACTGCGGATTGCGCGCTTGATGCTCCGACCGCCAGCACTTGTTGTGCCTGCAGAGTCAAAACACCTGGGTGCATTGCCTGCAGCGGATCCAGGCCAGTGGTGGTAATTGACACGTCTGGCGCACTCGACACAATTCCAGTGACCAGCGCCGATCCAGCGCCAACGATGGCCGTCGACAGTCGAACACGGCACTGCGGGAATGCGGCCGCCGGCACGGTCCAGCCTTGAATGACCGTCGTCGTTCCGATCATGCTGTAAACGCTGTCGGTGTTGTAACTGGTCTCGCGCGCGCACTTGATTGCCACCCAATTGGCGCCGTCATAAACTTCAAATGTCACAGCGCCCGCGGTGATCGACCCAGAGGTCTGGATGGTCAATGCCACGGAGTCCATGCCCTGCGTATTCAAGGTCATCGCCGTGTTCAAGGAGGTGCCGCTGGTCCAAGTCAAAACCTGAGGCTGCAGGTATGCATCAAAGATCGCCAGCGGGTTTGCCACTGATGGAAGGCTTTGAACCACCACCGAGCCAGCGGGCGTTCCAGCCGGGACGAATGCCCAGAGTGTCGTGGCTATCGTCACCGGCAGCCGTGGCGGGGAGATTCCATTGTTCGCCAGCGCATAGCCCTGCGTGCCAGATGGCTGGGTGTCTGCGGCGATGATCTGCACCGGAACGATGCCGGCCAACTGCACCACTGCAGGGGCTGCGCCGATATTGGTCCAGACTCCAGCCGGAACGGAGACGATGTTCGTGTATTGCGTCATTGCTTTTTCCTGAAATTAGCCGACCGTGCTGCCGGTATTGATTGATGACGATCCAGACTGCACGCCCGTGACCGCGTGGTGATGTCCGGAAAGGCTGTGAGCGCCGCCGGCGCCTGTGATGTCTCCAGCTGCGCCGATGGTCGATGCGCCCGTTATGGCGCCCGTCACAGTCAGCGTGCTGTCAGCGGTAATCGCCCCGGTGACATGCAGAGTGCCGTTGATCGTCGTTGGCGCATTCACCGTTGCGCTTGCTGCGTTTACGGTCACCGCATTGGGTGAAGTGACCGTGATGCCGCCCGCGTTGAATTCGATGAACTGCGTAGGAGCTGCGCCAATGATCGACATCAGGTAAACCATGTCGCTCATGTCGTGCTTGCGGGTGGTGCTCGGCGCGCTTACGCCGCCAGTTGCCTTCACCCCGGTAATGTCCCTGTCGCACACGGTCGCTATGCCGATGTCGCCTACCTGCGGGTCAAGAATCACCGCGTTAGCTCCGCCTTGAATCCGGCCATAGGGCACGCCGTACACAGTCTTGTGAGGCATGACACTTCTGTTGGCATCCATTGCGCTTACCAGTGGAAGCACATCAACCATCCCAATCGGTGACACGCCGCCGCTGTTGGTGACCGCCATCACTCGCACGGGGATGGCTGTGCGCAGGCCTGACAGCACCGCGCGCATCATGAATTGAATCCTGCCCAACTCGCTCCCGGCATCGCCAGGAGTCATATTCGAGAGGGTGCTAGTTGCTTGAGACATATGCGGCTGCGGCCAGTTTTGCTGTTGTGAACCAGGGGCCGTCTGGCATCAGGGTCGCGAGTTCATGCGTTGCGCCGTGAACCGGCCAAGTTCCGTTTGACTTCGGGATGGCGCTTTTCAGGTTGATCCGTCGGCCGATCTGGATCATGTTGTTGAATTCGCTCTTGACGATGAACCCGGACTCCCAGTAGCTGGGGTAGCCCACCAGGCCAGAATCCGGGCCAAGGTCGATATAGACGGGGTCTCTGTATGCTGCATTCGACCAGATGTAAATGGTCTTTCCCTCAAACCGCAAGGGGATTGCAGCGGCCCGGGCGATGGTCTCAATCTGGTTAATCACACTGCCGCTCACGTACTGATTGGTCACAATCCCATGCGCGCCGTTGTTGACTGTCGTGAAGCCAGCAGATGCGCCCAGATTGGAGATCAAGACGCCCGCATCCGATGCGCCTGGGTAGCTGTTTGGTGCCACAGCAATCACCCGGTCAATCAGCGCCGTCGCAGCGGACACGACAAAGCAAACATCGGGCGCTGAGCTGAAGTCAATGTAGGAGCGCGAGATATTTCCCTGAAAGACGTTTGCGATGGCCTTTCCAATCGTGCCGGCGTACACCGTGACCACCCGCGTGTTCAACAATGCTGCGTTCATCCCTATCGATGAAAACTGGTTCATCAGGTTGAGCGACATTCCCCATACCCGAAGCTCCAAATGATCCGAAGTATTTGCTCCACCATACTTCTGAATCACAGCGTGGCAACGCAGGCCCTCAAGCGACGTTGTGCCGCTCGCATCACTGAATTGCAAATTGATCTGGCGCTGCGCGAAGGTCATGTGGTGTACGTCAGGATGTAGCGGCTGCCCAGGCCGGTGTAATACGGGTCGCTGTACCCTGCGGTGTCCACGAATGCCAGTTGGCCAGCAAAGCCCAGGTAGGCGAACCGCACCAGGCCGACGCGATCAAGGCAAAGCATGGCAGTCAGGATTTGATTGCCGTCCACCGCCAGGTCCATGAAGAGCCCGATGCTCTTTTGGTAGATGCTGACAGTGCATTGCTGGCCGCCCAGCGAGACGCTGAAGGTCTGCGCAGGTATTGCGCTGATGGTGACAATCTGGACGGTCATTGAATTGGCGCCTGGTTGACTGCTGCGGCCTGCGATGCCGTTGGGTTGACTGTGCTCACCTGCCCCTGATTGACCGGGTCACTGCCATCGGGTTGCGCAGTGGCTGCGATTGACTTGGCCGTTTGCCGAATCTCTTGGAACCACAGCTGGACCACGATCAGCGATACACCTTGGCGCGACTCGCGCCGGTAGTCTGCATGGAACAGGTTCACCGGCTGGTATGTGGCGTCGGGCGTCACGATGGAGCACAGCTGCAATCCATTGAGTAGCACATCAATGGCAGCCAAAAACCCCTGTTTGCTCATGCCTTCATTACCAGAGCATGTGCAGGTCAGCCGCGCATCAAAGGGCGATGCCACCTTGTTGTAGCTGCTGAATCCACCTTGCTCCACCGGATAGGCGGCTATCTTCTGCTCGCCCCGATATTCAAACTCCACCACGCTGTCCGGGATAAGGATCGGCGCCCCGTTCGTGTCCGTTATTTGCCACTGCGGAACATCCGTCACCGTGGAGGAGTCCTGCAGCTGCTGCGTATAGTCCTGACCGCCGCTCGCCCCAAACAGGCTGTTGGCCAAACTTTGCAGGGATGGCACACCTGGCAGCTGCGGAACGTCAGGGAATGGGATGAGGGGCATTATTGGTTCGCCGTCAGGCTGTAATTGATCAGAGCGTTGTGGTTCAGTGCGGCATCAATGCCATTCACATTGCCATTCGAGTCAACTGCGCCCTTGTTCACATTCACCGTCTGGATGGATACCGTGGAGGTGTTGCCGCCAGCGCCAGAGGCTGCCGAATTGCGCGCCCCCACCATTCCCTCATGAACCGCCATGGCCTCTCGCACCTTCATCAGATCCGACTGACCCAGCACCGTATCGCGGTCAATGCCGGTGAGGCGTGAGACATGGGAGATGTAGGAGCCAGTGTTGTTTTCCCCGCTGGGCGCCCACTTGCTGACGATCTTGGAGATGGTGTTGTTTCCCCCTGCCATATAGGACATGAGCAGCGATGCTTGAGCATCCTGGCCGGCCTTCAGGCTTGGGAAAATGGCAAACCTGCCATCGCTGCCGGTGGCGCCATGCTTGCGCGCAAAGTCCCCGAATTCAATATTCCCGGGGTTGTTGTTGCGCATGTTGCGCGGCATGTTGCCGCCAGCTCCACCTGCAGACTTTGCCGCTGCCTGTGGGTGAAGCTGCTTGTACGCCGGATTGGATGGGTTTAGGTGCGCGTCCAGAGCGTCCTGCGCGTCCTTGCTTCCGAATCTCGCCATGATGGTTGCCATCCAGCCGCCCATGAACTCGGGCTGCAGCGCCTCTGTGGCCGTGTCCATCACAGACTTCATAGCGGGTGACAGCGCGGTCATCAGGGTTTGCGCCAATGCACTGCCGGACTGCCTCATCTCGGCCCACTGCTTCGTTAGCTCCTGGGCGTCTTTGATGTTCTGATCTGTAACCCCGGACAAGTCGTAGAACTTGTCATGCAAAACCTGCAGGGCTCCGCCGCCTTCCAGCAGCATTTGCAGCGTCCCTTGATCCAGCCCTATCGATGACCCAAGGGTCAGCGCAGTTTGTGCGCCCATGGTGTCCTTGATCCGCTTTAAGGCGGTGCCAAGTTCAATCAGGTTGACTTTGCCATCGTGCGCCTGCACACCCAGGCGCGCCAGGCCATTAACGACTTCCTCGCCGCCCTGCCCTAGTGCGTACTTGGCCAAGCCACCTTCGAGGTTTTGCAGTGATGCCTGCACCCCTTTGGAGTCGCCACCAAATGCTTCTGCTGCTTTGCCCCATGCATCCAGGTCACGCGCATTCATGCCCAGCATGGCGGACGTGCGCCCGAGCGCCGCATTGCCAAAGATCATCTGGTTCGCAAACTCTTTGAACCCACTCACCCCCACAATCGCCGAGCCGATGGCAATCAGCGAATTGCGGACCTTGCCCAGGTTGAGGTCGAATTCCTTCGCACCCTTCGTCGAGGCCTTGTTTGACTTCGCGTTTAAGTCATCGAACTTGCGGAGGTCGTCGATTGCCTTCTTTTGCCCAACGGTGTACTTCGAGGCATCAAGGCCCAATTCGATCAGCAGGCTGTCAATCACGGTTGCCATATTTATCTCGCGTTGTGCCGATCAACCGCCGCAATCTCCAGCAACACCCACATGTCCTCAACCCCATAAATGGTGTCGAGCTCGTGGAGCGTTGCCAGCCGACTGCTAACCAGGGTGGCTATTGTTTGCGGGGCATTTTGATATTCAAGGTATTTCCGGCTTTTGTCGCCGCTGGCCCTGCTGACTCCGAAGTCAAGGGGGCGGCGGTGCCGAAAAAACCAGTGTGCAGTTCAAAGGTCACCTTGCGCAGCTTGAACCGCGTGCTGACCTCCTCGATGTCGTCTTCCACCAGGGCGCGAGTCACAGCCGTTTCAACGCGCTGCACGCAGCCCATCATTTCTTCCAGCAGTGGCTCGGCGTCCTCAAAGGGAATGCGCGGCAGGTTAATCAGGCCGACGGCGGCCAGGCCTGCCATGCCCTGGGCTGCAATCGACTCGGGGATTTCAATCCCAGCCTTGCCCATGGCCAGAATGACACGGATGGCCCAGCGCTCAGCCTGAGAGGCTGGCATTTCCTTGACCAGGTACTTCTTGCCCTGATCCCGGCCATCCTCGGCCGTGAATGTGACTTCTTTGCGCGCCATTACATCGTCGGAGCGGCAATGATCCGCTCCCATGTGATTTCGAATGCAACAGGGGACAGCAGCTTCTTGGCGCTGGGGAACGCCGGGGCTGCGGTCAGGTAGCCCTTCTTCAGGATGTAGTTGCGCCCGATGCTTGGGATGGAGATGGTGCCGTCAGCACGGAACACGTCCGTTTGGGCGTCTTGCTGGTTGCGCCAGATCTCGAACATGGCCATCGATGCGCTGGTGGGCTGCAGGTGGATGGTCATCTTGTAGGGCGTGAACACCTTGCCGGCAGACATCTTGCCGTCCACGCCCATCATCACTTCGGACTGGGGAACGCTGTCGGTCTCGAAAGCGTCGTCTGTGGCATAGCCCTCGATGATCTGGGGGGCGCTGAAAATGCCAGCAATGGAGAGTGCCAGCGTCGAGTTTGCGGAGGTCAGAGTAGACATTTTTGGCGGTCCTTATTGGATGGTGATCGAGGCCAGATTGATTTGCTGAATCGACTCGCCGTCTTGGAAGTAGAGCGTGGAGCTGGGCGACTGGCGGGCCGCGCGCGTCACGGCGGTGGCCGGGGTGATCTGCAGGTAGAAGCCAGACGCCGTGATGGCAGCCGATGCATCAAACCCGAGCGCGTACTGGATCTGGGCGATTTGGCTGGCCGACAGAACCACACCGGCCCGGATGGCGCCGAAGTTGAGGGCCGCCTGAATTGGGCCCATGGCAGCCGCGTACACCATGCCGTAGCCCTGGGCGTTGTAGGGGATGCTGTTGACGCTGGTCAGCAGGTTGACCATGGCCAGCTGCAAATTGGCGTTGAGCCAGATCTGGTTCAGGTAACTGTCAAGCCAGAGCCAAGTTCCAGACACGGAGCCCGGGCCGAACCAGTTGGCATTGTTGGCCGGGTTGTTGCTGCCGAAGTACGCATAGGTGTTGTAGCCATTGCTCAGCACTGCGGAGTAATTCGACTGGTTCGTCACCTGGGCGACCAGGCCGGACTGCGACTTGAATGCGGCAGTGGCGCGGCCATTGAGCCGGGTGAAGTCCAGCGATGCAGCGTAGCCACAGACAAAGGCCGCGTGGCTTGCCGTGCCATAGATGGCGCAAGTGCCCACCAGTTGCCCGGTCTGCAGGAAGTTGCCGAACGTCACGGTGTTGTTTGCCGTCAGCGCGTTGATGTCGCTGTCCTGGCACACGTACAGGTAGCGCGGGCCTTGGCTGTTTGACCAGGTGGCAAATGCCTCCTTCTCAGCCAGGACAGATTCCCACACCGTCATGAACGTGGCCCAGTTCTGGGTCAGCGCCAGCACGGATGCCATGAAGGTGGATGGCGTTGCAACCGCTGCGCCGGTGCTGAGCAAAGCGCCTGTGGCCTGCGTCAGGAGCAGGGCCGTTGCCAGCGTGTCGGTGGCATAGGTCAGCGTCGAGGTGGCGCCAGTGGTGGTGCTGGTGAAGATGAACCCACCAGTGATCGAGCTGTACGACACGGTGAAAGTGGGCGCCGTGAAGGCTGCTTGGATCAGCGCGGCGGCTGCGCTCGGGCTGGTGGCGCCCGACAAATTGATGGTGCCGCTGGTGAACTGGGTGCCGTTGCTGGTCACGATCAGCGTGCCGGTCAGCGCCTGCAGTGCGGTCAGTGACAAAGCCGCAATCGAGCCGCCATTGAGGAATGCGCCGATGGCCACTTCTGGGTAGCGCGTGAACTGGAGCTGGCCCGGGGTCTTGGTGCCCGTGCTGAAGCCCGCGAAGTAGACGGTCGCCAGGGCGTACTCAGTGCTGGACTGGCCGAAATAGGCGCCCACGTTGGCTGCGCTGGAGAACGTCAGCATGGAGCCGTTGGGCGCCAGGCTGTTTTGCGTCAGCATGATCGCATTCAGATCCACGGCAATACCGCCAGCCGAAAGCACCGACGGCACCACGTTGACGACTTGGGAAAAAGGGATGGTGGCTGTCATTTAAAGCACTCCGGGAGGGTTATGGGTGAAAGGTCTTGTCGATTGGCACGAGGCCAATGCTGATAGCGGTTGCGCTTTGCTGCGCCGTGGTGATCGTCGGGTCGTATTCGAGGTGAGCCCGCACCCGCCAGCGCTGCTCGTACTGGGCTTCACCAGCCACAAGCGGGATTTGCATCGGGTCGTCTGTGTACAGCGGCTGAATGTTTGCAGGCATCTGCGACGTTGCGTACTCATCGCGGAACAGGATCTGCAGCTGCATCGCCCAGGACTGAGACAGCGGCCCCACCAGGTCAATCCCAACTTCATACCGGGTAGATGCAACCACTGATTTGGTTTGGTTTGCGCTGTTGTATGTGTGGACGTTTGTGCCAAGGCGGGACATGGATCCACTGGTCAGCAACACAAAGCCTGTCGGCGGCATGGCAACCTCGTTATCCAACCCTTGGACCACAGGCGTGCCGGTTGGCAAAAAGGTGGCCAGTAGCGCAACCAGGGCCGTGAACACGTCTTGGTCTGTGATGTCGATGGTGACTGACATTAGGAGGCCTGCAAGGTAACGATCACGCGGGCCCAGTCCGGCCAGGTCTCCATGACTTGCGACACAAGCCAGTTTCTACCGGGGCCGCCGGGCACCTCCGCAAACACCAGGACATCGCCGCCCTTGGCATCCACCCGGACAACGCCCTGGGGGTTGCCGTACATGTAGACGGTGCGCATGACACCTTGGACGCTCATGCCGTCCATGTGCTTCATATCAGACCCAGACAGGGCTTGAATCTGGGCGGATATGGTGCTGGCGCTGAACGCCGGTGTGCGCTTGCCTGCGGCGTTGGTCGTGTACCCGGTGGATTGCTGCCAGGTAATCTGCTGATTCCCATTGACCAGGCGGATAGCGCTATTTGCAAGTGTTCGCAGGCTCATGATGCAGAGAATTCCGATCCGGGTTTGTTTACGGCGTTGCGAACGCTGGCCAGCAGCAGGCCGGTGTCATTCAGCGGCTTGTCATCGCCTCCAGGGTCTTCACCCGCTTTGATCGCGGCAGCGGCCTCGCCGACCGTCTTGCCAGTGATCTTCATCCCGCCCTTGCGCCACTTGCGCAGCAAAACGGTGACCGGCGACAGAGCGGGGCTGTCCAAAGCGGAAATTTCCTGCTGGATGTCTGCAACAGCGGCTCGGCCAACAGCGTCCAGCGCATCGAATGCGCTGGCCTGCCCCGCTCCAACCCGTGGGACAAGCCCCTTCAGAATTCCAGACCACTCTTCCGAATGCTGGGCAACTGCGGGCTTGATGAATGGCCTGGCCGGAATGCTCACCTCCGGCGCCCCAAATTCCTGAATGGCGGCCACATAGGCGACGCTGGTCCCATCCTCATAAGCCAAGCCGGAAGGAATTCCCACCTGGGCAACCATCCCCTTGAACTCTTTTGGAATGCGCTCCAGCCGCGCAACGATCTTTCCCAGGTTGATCTGCTTGCCCATTTAAAACACTCCACCTGCCTTGCGGAAGGCCGAGCGCTCCATGCTTGCGCCGACATACAGGCCAGGGCCCGCCATCACACCCAGAAGCGCCCGAAGCTGCTGCCCGTAGGGAGTCGTAGCCAGCCAATAGCCGAACGCGGACTTTGCCGGTGGCGGCGCCATGCTGACACTGACACTGCCCTCGGTTGCAGACTGCAGCACCCCGGGCGTCGACCCGGCGCCGATCAGGGCGTAGGTCTTTGCCAAGTGAGCCGCGATCAGGTCGCTGCACAGCTGCGCCTGCACGGCACTTACCAGCCAGCTGGGCTGATTGGTGCTGATGTACGCCGTGCCCATAGTCCACCAGCCCTGCAGGCCTGCCGCAGGGTAAGCCGTCGGGTCCGAGAATTCGGGAAACTGCAGGCGAAAGCTGGTGTCGTTATAGGTCGGCGTAGTCATATCAAGCCAGGGCAGCCACTACTCGTGGCTCGTTTTCGCTGATGTTTGCGTAGTCGGCAGCGGTAACAGGTGCGCTGGCGTCTTTGCGATTCATGTCGGAGGCGACTTTTTCAGGGTCAGCCTTCTTGGCCTGAACAATGATGTGGCCGTTCTTTTTGTGGAGCTTGAAGCCCTCGTTTGCTTCGAGGATGCGCATATCGTCGTCGCTGACTTCGGTCATGCGGCCCTGCGGCGTCCAGATGCTGGCCTGGCCGCCATCGATGGCGATGCCTGCGCCACCCTTGATCATCACGAACTCGCCGGGGACATTGACGCCCTCACCCTTGACCCAGTTCTGATACTTCTGGTCGCAGGAGAGCGTCGAAAAAACGTAGTGTGTGCCTTTGGACATGGTGTAGCCTCATTTGATTTTGAAAAAAAGGGCCCCCGAAGGAGCCCTTTTGCTTGCTGCGGATTGGCTTAGATGCCGGATCCGCGATACACGGCGTAAGGCCGCTTCAACATGATGCCGGCGGTGGCCATGCTGAAATCTTCAATGTAGGCCTTCGCCTGCTTTTCCACGCCCAGGGCCATGAACTTGGTGGGCACCACTTGCACGAACGTGCGGCTGTCGTCGCTTGCACCATCGTCCACCTTGTCGGCGAACAGATAGAACACATTGGCGCCACCGTTTGCAGCGTTCAACTGCGGTGCGCTGATGACGCGCCATTTCGGGTAGGTCTCGCGCAACCATTGGCGCACGGACACGTTGCCGTAAACAGCCACCACCGAGAGGTACTGATACACAGCCGTGGGCAGTGCCAAGGTGCATTCAGTGTCTTCGGGGTTGATCGTGTCTTGCGACTGGATCTGCAGAGCGGCAGCAGCTGCTCGGATGTCGGCAATGATGTCGATGAACGTCTTGCCGGACCACAGGGGCGAGCCGCTGGATGCGCCGTTTGCGGCGGTCACATAAGCAGGCAGGCCGGGATCGTTCAAGAAGCCATAGGTCAGGTTGTTGCCCGAGTTGTAGCCATTGAAGCCGATCAGGTTGCGCTGGATTTCCAGAGCCAAGGCGGCGCTGGAGCGCTTTTCGCCAGCGGTGCTGACGCGGATGCGCCCAGCGCGAGCCTCTTCCAACAGGCCCACCTTGAAGCCGTGCTCGTAGCGGACTACGGTGCGGCGCACAAAGTTGGCATTCCAGCTGGCCAGCGGGACGTTGGTGTAGTCGCCGTAGGGCACGCTGTTGCCGATGGGCTCCAGGATGCCTTGAACGATTTCCTCGTCTTCCCAGCTGCCGACGGTGGAGATGCCCACCAGCTCGTCGATCTTGCGAGCGGCGGTCATCACGCGCACAAAGCCGGGCAGCCAGTTTTGAAGGAACTGAATCGGAGTGGCGATGCTGGCCGATGTCACCGGGGCTTGCTGGGAGTCCATCGCAAAGTATTTGCTCTGGTCCTGCATGAACGCGGTGGGAATGTGGATGCCGATTTTCGCCAGGTCAGCAAATTGCTCTGCGTCCTGGGCGGTCATCACCACGGGGCGGACATCGCGCGCTGCGATGCTGCTGTGTACGACGGAAGTTTTGTGAGCCATTATTTAGCCTCCGGATTAGTTGGAAACGCGCACGGCGATCAGGCCGGCAGCGCTTGAGTTGTAGCGATACACGGATGCATTCGGCACCTGCAGGCAGCTTGCAGGCACGGAGCCGCCAGCCGGGTAGGTGTAGATGGCGCCAGTGCTGACGTTGTAGGCCACGGAGTCGCCGATGTTGCAGCTCGCCGTGTTGTTGTAGACCACGATGGTGCCCATGGTCAGGAAGTCGGCTTGGTTGTAAGCCGGAACCACCAGGGTCGGGTCGATGGGGAAGCCGCCAGTCGGCGAGAAGCCAGGCAGACCCACCGGATTGACCAAGAAGCCACCCATCGTGAACACGCTGCCGCCAGCGCCAGCCAGTGCTGCGGATGCCACAGACTGCGAGTTGTTCACCGTGTAGGTGCCAGCGCCGCCAGTGCCCGTGCCGTAGCCGGTGATCACGGTGCCGCCAGAAGTGCCGCCGCCAGTGATGGTTTGGCCGATGGTGAACGAGCCGGTAACGGTGCCGCCAATGGTCAGGGTCGTGCCGCTGATCGTGGAAGCAGTCGAAGTACCGGATGCGGTAGCGTTCAAGACGCCGCCTTGTGTGGCCGCGCCGGTTGCGGCGTTTTGCACAAAGAAGTTACCCACGGAGCCGCCGATGGCGTCCAGGACCAAGGATTGCGCACGGCGCGGGCCGTCGGCGACTTCCTGCCCCAGGATGCCGAAGCCAAGGTTGACGTTTACCGTCGATTGAAAAACTGCTGCGGTCATTTATTACTCCTTCGAGCCGGCCAGGTGGCGGTCAATGAAACTGCCGGTCTTGGCAGTGGGCGCGGCATCCATTGCGGCTGCGGCGGGTTTTGCGGCCAGGTAGCCGCGAACGAACGACACGCGTCCGGCCTTGGGTGCGCCAGCGATCTGCAGCTTGTCCACGGCGTAATCGGCCATCTTGGTGATGTCCATTTCACGATGATCAAACGCGCCGACTTGCGAGCTGACGGCTTGATAGAAATCAGCCTTGTCAGCGATGCGGGCTTCGACACGGCGCTCGATTTCAGCAGCGTCCATGGCGCCACTTGGGCCCTTTTCGTCCTGCTTCTCTTCGCTCTCGGTCGGGTCTTTCTTCTCGCCCGGCTTGTCCTCGTCGTCTTCCACCTCTTCGGTGCCAGCGGTCGAGCCAGCGCCGTTCAGCAGCTTTTGCATTTCCGCGACCAGGGGAATGATTTTTCCCAGGTGCGTCTTGGCGTCTTCAAGGCTCATCGCATTGGCCTCGCCATCCTTCTTTTCCGGTTCAGCCATAGCGGCATCCTTTACAGTTTCTAAGTGGTCGAGAACTGCTACTTCTGGCCCCATGCGACCACTATCCACAAGGGCAAGATGATTTCCACGAATGTTTCGCTGGATGTATTGGTACGGCTGCCCGTCAGGCGTGATGCCGTCTGAGCGCTCGTAGGTGCAGCGGTAGCCGCACGACAATTCCTTTTTCCCGGAGTCGATCAGCGTGGCCATGGCCTGGGACATCAATTTGATGTTCCCGTACAGCGTGCCGTCGTCAGGGTTGAAATAGACCTGCTCACCGATCACGCCCTGGATGCCCTTGCGCTCGGCCGGCATCAGTCCAGCTTCTTCGCTGCCCAGCATCACGTGGTTGTCAATCCACGGCAGCAGGCGGAAGCTGTCGATGGTGTCCAGGCTCCCCAGCTCATCGGCGGGCCGCAGCACGTTGTAGAGGTGGTCGGGGTCGGCGCCGGGGTCAATGGACTTGCCCAGGTACTGGAAAACACCAGTCTTTGACAGTGGGTTGTCCTTGCGCTCGAACCAGCCGTTGGCATCGAACTCGCGCTTGTCTTGGGCCATGGCCTCTGGTGGCTTTGCGTCGATCATTTCTTGTGCACCTGGGTGTAGAGGCTGAGGCAGTGAGGCGGGGTCGGCCCACAGGTAGCCGTCGCTTTCATCGTTCAGCGCCGGGATGAACTCCGGATCCGTGCACAGGAACAGCGCAAAGTCATCGGTTGACGAAAGCGCGGTCAGGTTTGCGGGCTGGTGCCCGATTTCCTCCATGCTCTCGCGCGCGGCTGCGACCTCTGCGGATTCGCCCTCCTCGACGTGCCCCGCAGGAAACGCCCAGGTGCCGCCGTGGTCGCCGCCCTTGGCGCGCATCAGGAGCAGCACGCGCCCTGTGTCAGATGCCCGGTACAGGATTCCGGCTGCTTTAGGTTGGTTCATTGAATCTGAAGATGGGTTTGCTGATGCAGCGGCAGAAGATTGCGTCTCCGGGCTTGCCGCGCTGGCCGCTGTGCTCATCGATTACTGGGGGGTCGTCGAACCGGTACTCTTTGCCGGACATTGCGACGTGGTCTTTGCGCGGGTAGCGTCCGCCGCCCGTGTGAACCCAGACATACGACTCCACGCCCATGGCCTGCAGTCGGGCTTGGTTGATGTTGGCGTAGGCCTTGCGCTGCTGATCCATGGACACATGGCGCGCCCAGCGCACATCGCCCTCATAGCGCTTTGTCAGGTAAGGAACCAGGTCAGCTGGGCCGCGCCCGGTGGTGATCGAACGCATGACCTCGCCCTGCACATCGGATAGATACTTCTCGGGAATGCGCTTGATCAGCTGCGCGGACTCTTGGGTGCTTGCGCTGATGACCGTCTGCAGGCGCTCATTGGAAAGCGTCATGTCGATCTTGAAGCCCTCGGACACCTCTTTCAGGCTCATGCCAAGGGTGACGGTGCTGTTTCTCACCGTGCGATCGATCATTCGCCGGGTGACCGTCTTGGATAGCCGGGCGAACCGGTTGATCCACTTTTCACGCAGCGAGTTGATGCCGATGCGGGCCCGGCTCACCGGACTGTCGTCCATGGCGTGATCGAAGCCGCCGGCAGCCAGGGCCGCCAGCATCTCGCGCTTGGTCTGGCGAGCCATCAAGCCGATTTCCTCGATGATGGCCGCCGCCATGTCGTCGGCGATATTGACTGCGGGGCGCAGGGCCCCGCCCGTCTTAACTAGGGGATCTGTTGCCCCCCTCGTCTTCCTCGTAGCCGATTTCGTCGTCATCATCATCGTCCCATGAGCCATCCGCAAGCAACACGGCATCCGTGTCACCATTAGTTTGGTTAAATTCAGCCTCGCTCATTGCGGGAATTTGATAATTCGGGTCTGCGGGTATCGGCAGCAGCTTGCTCATGATGTTTTCCTGTTGAAAAGCCAATCAACGTGATCTTCCAGCTCGGCAGGCAGTGTGCCTTTCTGGTATCCCGGTGATGTAACTAGCGCGGCAATTTCAGCATCGGTTTCCTTGATGTTTGAAGTTGCGTACTCGCTCACGTTATCCCGTATCCATTGTTTTCGGGACGTGTAATCAGGATGCATCCTTTGCAGGATTTCCGCAAGTCTTTCAGGGGATTTCTTTGTAGATTGCATCCCCAAAGCATGCGCTAACTCATGAACTGCAGTGGCACGGTTGATGGCGTCTTCGCTTTCCCCGCCCACCGTCCATCTAGCCTTGCCATTTGCGGCTCGCTGCTCGTGATATTTCTTCTGTTGCTCCATGAACTCGACATTCGAGGACTTGGATGGAGACACGGCGAAATTACCAAACCCCTTGCGGTCCTGCCATGCATGACCCATTGCCTTGCCGGTCGATCCACATACGACGCGAACGCTGTGCTTAGCCAACTCGCTTTTTATGTCGAAGCCTTGACTAACCAGGCCAGCCATTGCGTCATCAATGTGCCCAAGGGTCTTGCGCATGGCCTTTGCTGCCGCACTACCATCGCTGATGTCGATTTCGGTGTGACCCCCAACACTTGCGCCGTGCCCTGCATATGACCTTTGGCGAGCCTCTTTCATCTTGTCACTCAATGCCGCGCGATCTGCATCCGACATATCCCAGTACTTGTCTTTGTACTCCTTCATCATGGCTTTATATTCTTTCCCGGCGTTGCTGCCGTTAGAGAATCCAAGCCCGTAATTGGTGGAGAAGTGATTGGTGATGTGATCTACAGGGGCTGACTTGAATCGAGAATTTGCAGGATTCTCGTTTGCCTTTTCGCGCAGCTCTTTGTTTTTCTGCTTTTGGGCTTCTTTTGCGGCCTTCTCGCCTTCCTGGCGCTCGCGTTGTGATGCGAAGTATTTGGCAACCTCATGCTCTCCAGCCTTTTGCCTGTGCGCTGCAGCCAAGTCGCCTTCGCCTTGCTCTTTTGCCAGATCCCTAGCATGCATGTGCAGGTCGTAGGCGTCGCCATGCTCTTTGGATGAATTGGCTGTCTCGCTGGCCGCGTGAGCGGCTGCACTAGCTTCATTCATTCTTGCGTATTTCATCGCAGCGAAGTGAACGTCTGCCCTTGCGAAGTGGTGCGATGAACGCTCCTGCTCACCCGCCGACTGCGCGGCCTCTGCGGCCTCTATGTGGGCGGCCCTTGCGTCACTGTGCTGGTCTCCGCTGGCTGCAGTTGTCGACAGATTGTCTGCATGCTCACTCTTTTTGACGTGCTCGGGCTTTTCAGCGGTTCCGCCTTTATGTGCCTGGCTGATATTGCGGCCATTGAACTTTCCGCCCATTCCGGCCAACACCGTGCCATTGCCTGAAATTAGAACCTTGCGGCCTTCGCCTTCCTGGCCGTTTGGGTGGACTGTTATCCAGCGGTCATCAAAGGCAAAACCGCTGGGATGCGCTTTTGGGTCGGCGCCGTCCACAGCTTGGCCCCCCTCATCGTCATCGTTGCCATCGTCATCCTCCGGGATGCCTGGGGCACCATCACCTAGCCGCATTTCTGGGTATCCGCCATCGCGGTCCTTTGCCACCCGTTCGCGCTCTTCCTCGCTGGAGATTGCGCCGGATGCGATCAGGGCTGCGCCGATCTGGGCCTTCACCAGATTGGTGTCTGCCATTTCCTTGGCGGTCGGGCTGTCCAGTGGCGCCCATGCAACTGACGTTTCAACGCCTGCCATCTTCAGCATGAGCGGGGCAACGAAGCTGCGCACCACCAGGGCATGGTGACGCTCCAAGAAGGGCGTCAGGTCGTGCGTCTGAATCGACTCCAGCAATTCGTGGTAGCTGGCCTCTTCATACTCACCGGTGGAGTTGAATCCCTTGGGCGTCGTGCCGATCAGCTTGGTGGCTGGCACGCTTGCCTGCGCGGCGACCAGCTGGTACTGCGTCATGATCAGCGCGTCAAAGTCGGCCAGGGAGGTGTCGAACTGCTGGAATTCGTCGCTTTCCTTGTCGCCCAGCTTGATACCGTAGCTGTCGCGGTATTGCGCCCACAGGTTCAGGCGGTCTGTTGCCTGCTCCGCGTTGGCCATTACTTTTTCCATGTCCGTCAGCCACACATTCGTGCGCTTGGTCATGGCCAGCTGGGGCGCTTCGTTTGCGGTGCGCTCGGCAGCGTAGACACGCTCCATGATCTGCTGGGGTAATGGGATGCCGCCATAGATGTACTGCGGCTTCAGGATGTCCACCGGGTCGGCATGGCGAAATATGACCAGGTGCGACCGGTGCACCTTCACGCCATTGATCAGCCACCAGGTGGGCTCATAGAAATGCATCGAGTCCGGCTGACTGGATGCCGCCTGATCGAGCATTGGAGCCGTCCAGTATGGGTCGATCTGGATGATCCCCTTGTAGCTCCCGGGGGTCACGCCATCGATATTGAACGGCTTTTCGTAATACTGCGCATCGGTGCTGTCCACCTTGAACATGGCCACGCGCACACCGAAGATGCGGCCCTTGCGGATGAACTCGCGCAGATGCCAGTTCACCCGGAAACGCTTGTCAAAGCGCTTGATGATCTTGTGCGCCTCGTCGGGGATGTCCTCGCCGTCGTAGCTGGTCACGCGATAGCCATTGCGGATCGCATCATCCCCGGGCATGGAGCACGCCTTGTTGATCAGCCAGTGCTGCGCCAGGATGCCGGCCATTTGATGGCCGATGAACCCTTGGGATGCATACCAACCGGCCAGCGCCTCGCTCATGCTGTTCTGGCCGGCGCCGTAGCCCTTGAATGCTGGATAGCCATTGGAGCTGTCATCCATCGCCACGCCCACGAGCGCAGGCTGGGCGCGCTTGAGGCCGTTCAGATAGTCCGCCGTCAGCATCACGGGCTCGATGCGCTCGAACGCATGCGTGCTGAAGAAGCTGGAAACGTTGCGCAGGGGCTTTGCTTCTGGCTTTGGTTTGCGGAAAAACGAGAACATGGGCTATCCAAAAAATGATCTGCGTGGAGCCATTACCTCGGCAAATGCCCGGCTGCTTGCATCCACCTGGTCGTCAAACGTCCCATTTGGGAACATCCGCAACTCGTTGATAAAGGCCTCGTTCCATGGGGCCCGAACCATCAGCACATTTCCCACGTTGACCTGGGCGGCGAATGGCTCGGCGCGCGTCACCTTGTCGCCGGATTCCGGGCTGGACTTGACTTTGTGGCCAGCCAGCATCCGGGTCAGGTATGCAACCTGCGTCTTGCCAGCCTGCCCCGGGTCTTGCGGGATGCTGGTGGTAACACTGCGCCCGTCATAGTCGGCGGTATTTTTGATTGCTGCGTCGCGCTCATCGGGGCCAACTCGCACCCGCACCATGTCCGCAATCACAAAGCGGCCATCGTCCATGCGGCCTATCTTTGCCCCCGCCGTAAAGTCGCCGTCCGTAGTGGATGCGAAGTCCCAGCCTCGGCACCACTTTGATACCTGCGCCGGAGCGGCGTCGATGATCTGAAGCTGGTCTGGCTTAAATAATCCGCCTTCGCCGGGGCTTGGGCGCTGCTGATATTGGCCCGCGAACACATAGGGGTTTGCCTGCTCCATGCGGTTCAGGTCTTCTATCGTGTGCTTTTCAGGCCAAAGCGCGGTTCCGTCTTCCTGCTTTGCGGGAAGGCATATAACCTCCCATTCCTCGCCGTTGCCGCTCTCCCGCAGCCACCCGGCCAAGTCGTTTTCATGCAATCGCTGCATGATCAGGATGATGGGTGTGTTCTTTGGGTCGTTCTTGCGGCTCTCAAGCGTGGTCTGGAACCAATCCAGCACGCCTTTACGCACCGTATCGCTGCGAGCCTCGGACGCCTTGTGCGGGTCATCGATGATGATTGCGCCGCCAAAGCCTTCTCGGTGCTTGCCAGCGCCAAAGCCGGTCAGCGTGCCACCTGCGCCCGCAGAGTACATCACGCCGCCTGCTGTCGTCTTCCAGTGAGCCTGGGCAGTCCCCTGGAACTTCACATCGGGGAATATTTCGCCGTAAGCCTCATGCTGCATGAGCATTTTGGTGTTGGCTGAATTGTTTGCAGCCAAGTCGCTGGAGTAGCTGACATGGATGAATTCACTATCGGGAACCTTGCCCATGGCCCATGCGATGAAGTTGATCACCGCCAATTCGGTCTTGGAGTAGCGAGGCGGGATGTTCAGGATCAGGCGCTTTGTGCTGCCATCGAACACCCGCATCAGGGCTTCGCAAATGATCTTGTGGTGCTGGGCTTGCAGCCACCTGTAGCCTTTGCGCTGCCGGAACATCCAGCGGCTAAAGAAATACAGGTCTGCCCTTGCGGTTATTGCTGCGGCTTGGCGGTCTAGTGCGTCAAATGTCCTGTATGAGTTGCTTTGCGCGACGCTCATATTCTTCAGGGGTTAGGGTGTTTATCACAAAGCTGCTGGATGGGGCTGCGGGTGCCGGGGGTTGCGAATCAAGACGCCATGCTTTGCGCTCACCCTCTTGGCGAATCTTCAAAGTCTCGGCAGTGATCTTGGCCAGCTTGGCTGCATCAAAGTCGGCATTACCGATTGCCGTGTCTACCAGTTGCTTGTGCTCATCCCATTCCGTTTGGTGCCTGATCTCCACATCTGCCCGGCGCTGGGCGGCAGCATCCAGTGCCTCTGCCTTTTTTTGGGGGTTGCAACCTGCAACCACGCCTGCAACCTTCTCTGCAACCTTTCGCCTAAGGCTGTCTTCTATGTCCTGTGCCCATCCGTCTTTTTCGATCCGCTTTTGTATGGCCGTCCGACTGACGTTGTACTTTCTGGACAACTCAGACTGCGTGGCGCCCGCCTCATACTCGGCGCGTATCTGCTGCCAGTCGTATTTCTGGGCCATTTTCAACTTTCAAATTTATGCACCCATCGGATTCACCTTGCGGCTGGGGCAACCGGTTCGCAACATCCCCGATTTCGCGTTGATGCAGGCGCGTAGAGACCAGGGCCGGGTGTCAGCCGGCCCCACGTTCGGGTTCCGTGTGAATTGGTGCAAAGTGCGCTCCAGGTTGCAACGAGTGCGGTTTGGTTTGATGAGCGACTCCGCGTAAAAGCAAAAAGCCCCAATAAAGGGGCAATTTTTTGAGGCGACTGTGCATTTAGAGCTATTGCAGCAAATGGCAGCTGGCCACCGAAGCAATCATGGGGCAAAAACGTAGCCCAGTCCTAGCGCTCTCCGGCGTCTATTGGGCGCCATGGTATATCATTTCCTCCCAGCATGCAAGCGCTTCTTTATGCTGATCCGTGCAGCGCTCAATGAGTCATCTATCAGGTTCGCCAGCTTCCGTCCCGCCTCACCTTGCGGCAGCTTGCGTTTCCCGCCACCACGGCATGTCGGGCAAACTCCTTTGTGATGCATGGCACGGTCACGCCGCACGCCATGACAGACTGGGCATACGTCACCCAGCCACCACATAAGCACATCCGCCACCAGGTCGCCCGGGGCCTCCACTGGGCGCTTCCACTTCTCCACGTTGGCAATGAGCATGGCGCGCACTTCAGGCAGCGTCTTGAGCTTGCCCAACATCAGCGCGACTTCGTGCAAATAGATCCTGGTTCCGGCCTTGGGGTGCTCCACGCCGTCATATTCGCTGTGGAGCCTCAAAAGGGCCATGCCGGTGCGCGAATAGCTCCAGCCCGCAGCAATGATGATGTCGGCCTGGCTGGGTCGGTCAGCCTCAACGCGCAGATTGCTGGCGTGCGTGGCGCTGGTGTACATTTCTTCCGTGGTGATTACGTCATCGCTCATTTAGCAGTCCTTTGAAATTACAATTCGGGCAGCAACTGCGATAGCAAGAAATGCCCCGCTTAACTTTGACTGGTTGCGGGGCTTTTTCATGTCAGGCGCCCATCTCAGCCAACAGCGCGTCCATCCGCACAGCGCATGCGTGAGCCTCGGCAAAGTTCGCGGTACGGCTACCACCAGGCAGTACCCAACCCTCGTGCGCAAGTGGTGGCACTGCCTTCGCCCAGATCACGCGCGCCTTGCCCACCGTGATGTTCTTCGGGTCGTCGAATGCCGGGGAAATTTCTCTGTTGCTCATTTGGTCTTCCATATAGTTGAATGAATCTGATAAAACCTACAGCGCCAGCCGTAGTCCTGGCGCTTTCTGCAGTCGTAAATCTCTTTGCCGTCCAGCACCTGAACACGCTTGTGCATGCACTGGCCGCATGCCTTGGCCTGGCGGGCGGCTTCTTCCTGACGGCGGATCGGCACCATCTCGGGGTTGCCCCATTCCCACGACCTAATGCCTGTGCTCCCAGGTTAAAAACGAAGTTGACGCCACTCGCGCAAGCGGAGAAGCTCGGCGCTTCATAGCCGGTTGCCCGGTAAGTCGCTGGCTTGCTGCCGCCCTTGTTCTCCCGGAACACCTGAGGCGTGGCCTTGACAATCTTTCCTTCGTGCTGAAGGTGCCGCATGGCACTCATGCACTGCACGTAGGTGATGCCGCATTGCTCTGCGATGGTGGCGCGGTCAGATATTCCGGCGACGATGCACTCCAGCACGCGGGCTTTTGCGGATATGGTCATGCGCAAGCCCTTTCGGCAGAGGCCGACCACCGCACGCCGCGATCTGCACCAAAGGCATACAGAAATTCGATGAACTGAGCGGCTTCCTTGACCCAGAATTCCCGCGTCTGGATGCCAAGCTGCACGATGCGGCAGCCGTCGAGGCTCGGAGTTACCCGGCTGTCGTGGTGCAGCGGCGTGCCGGCAATGCGCATTTCCTCTGCGAACTCATCGACCAGCAGGCGCTTCATGTCGTCGGCATCCCACCGGCGCCCGATGTGCTCCACCTGGCGGGCAATGTCGGACACCATGGCGTGGTACTTTTCTTCCTGGATGCGCTTCTTGGCGGGCTCGCTGATCTGGACCATGTGCCCGGACGGCGCAGCCTGCACTGCCTTGATGGCATTGGAGCGGGCCCGGTCGTGGGCCATGATGAAGGTTTGCTTCATTTGGCACCCCGATACGGCCACGCCACAGCCGCAGCGTCGCGGCAATGCTCATTGCTGGCAGCCAGCCACCCGGTCATGCGCGCAAAGGCCTTAGCATCCAACTTAGCGCCCTTTCCTTTCGGACTGACGCCGTGCGCCGGTATGCCCAGATCACCGCACACGGCGACGATCAGCGTGCACCATGCATCTACTTGGCCAACCTTGCGCGCCATGTTCAACGCCACCGGCCTGCTCTTGACGGTGGTGAAAACGTAGCTTGTCAGTCGGCTGTCTTCAAAGATCACGCGACCGGCGCCAGAGCTGCGCAGGAAGTCGGCGATCTGGTGGGGGCTGATGGTGTGCAGGGTTTCAAGCTTGCCGCCAGTGAAGACTGCGATGCCGGTGTGCTGGCCAGGGTCAATGCCCAGGATGATCATTTCAAGCCCCCAAGCATTTGTATTGCTCTTGCTGCCACTGCTGGAACCCACCCGTTGCCAGTGGTTTTGAGTCCGTCCATCCCTCGGGCCACTGCATCAGGATTTCTTGGCATCGAGGAGTAGTCATCCGCTGGTAGAGCCGCATCAATTGCTCTTGCAGATTGCCGTCTGCGTGATTCTTTCGAATCAAAGCCAATGGATTGCGGAAAGTCCAAGCCTTCCAGCTTTGAGCCGTAGGCGTTAGCAACCAAGAAAAGCCTGGCTCGATGGTGGGCTGCTCCAATGGATGAAGCTCGAAACACTCCCCACTTCGCATCGAACCCCATTCGGGCCAAGTCTCCAAGGACAACCCCGAGTCCTCTAGAAGTGAGCATTGGGCTGTTTTCCACAACAACGCAAGCGGGTCGTACTTCGCAAATGATTCTTGCCATCTGCTTCCAGAGTCCGCTGCGCTCTCCTTCAATGCCTTTGCCTGCTCCGCACTGGCTAATGTCTTGGCATGGGAATCCTCCAGTGACAACATCCACGGCTCCTGCCCACGGCTTGCCATCGAACGTTGAAACGTCATCCCAGATGGGAAATGCGCTGATGACTCCATCGCGCTGGCGGTCGATAACAATTTGACGCGCTCCGGGATCAAGCTCAACAGCACAGACGGTGCGCCATCCAAGCAACTCTGCGGCCAAAATGCTGCCACCCCCCCCCTGCAAATAGTGCCAGCTCATTCATTTGCCTCCCCATGCTTCACCGCCTTCGTCAACGCCGCCTTCATGCCGGGATACTCCGATTCCAACTCCTTGGCCCGGCTCCATGCGTATTCCCGCCAGGCTGGGCCGTGTTGGCATAGCTCGATCAGCCACTGCAGATGTTTGTCGAATAGCGTCATGCATCACATGCTTTCGACATGGGGGTAATTCGGGAAGAACTGTGGATACCCGCCAGCCTCTGCCACAAAATTACCTGCGTCCCGATGGCGCCAAAGGCCAATAGTCGGCTCGCCTTCGGTGCTTCCTTCGTAATTGCGCTGCTTTCGGCACAATAAAAAACAATCCGGCTCTGTCGCCTTATTGCTTCCGGCGCCCTTGGCTTTCATGTCATCCTCTTTTGGCTTGTTGCGCCAGACCATGAAAAGGTTGTCAATCTGATCTGTGATCGATCCGCTGCCCTTGGTGTCGTGCTTATCGGGCATGTCTCCCTCTTTGGCGGGCTTCTTGAGGTGATGCACCAAATGAACATGGATATTGCAATCCTTGGCAATGGCGCATAAACGGTCCACGAATTCTTTTTGCCCGTTGTAGTCATCTTCGGCGCGCACGCATTTCATGAGCGAGTCAATAAATACATGGGTGATGCCAAGCTCTTGCGCGCAATACTTGACCATGCCCAGCACCGTCTCAGGGAACGCGCTGCCGGTCTGGTCGTAGAGCCACATGCGATCTGTTGTCCAGCCTCCAAAATCATCGTAAAGCGCATCGAGTGCCTCCAAGCCACTACCCCCTTGGAACTCTTCAGAAAATGGGTTGAGCATGGCAAACATCCTCACCATGCGGCCTATGGTGGTCACTGGCTTCATTTCAAACGATGCCACGCATACTTTTTCACCTTGTCCAACCAAAGACAGCGCAACTTGCGTCGTCACGTCCGTTTTTCCGTGGCCGTTCTGCCCTGCCCATGCAGTGACCTCGCCACGCCGAAACTCAAAGCTGTCGTTGCATTTGGGCCATGGCAAAAATGTGCGCTTTGCTTTTGCGCGAGTGCGCAGTCGGTCCTTTGCGTCTTGCACAAATTCCGATGCAGGCTTCACTTTTGTTTTTGCGTCGGATTCCTTGAGGTATTCCGCAAAATCAATATCGTCATCAATAAACTCAGCCATTAAGCGGCCTCCTTGTGGAAAACTTCAGTCCATCCGGACGTAATCCGAATGCCGGGTTTGATATGGGTTGCGGCGACTGTCTTTGCGCCAAACCATTTAGCTTTTGCAAAAATGGCTTTTGCGCGAATCTCGCTTTCGCTGCTGATGCTCACCGTCAGGCCCACCAGGAAGCGCAGGTCAAGGCTGGACAGCGGATCTCCGGCAGTGCTGACCGTGGCGTGATCTGCTGGCCATTGCTGGCCAAACTTTTCGCCAGGGTTATGCCAATCGCGGGATGTTTGGCACGGGAAGTCGTTAATGAAAACGATTTTTGGAGTCGTGCCGCGTTTGCGCATCGCAATGATGGGTTCGTGTCCAATCATCAAATAACTCCCGCCAACATTGATACGCCATTTGATTGCTTTACAACTTTAAATTGTTGCCTTTGGCTGCGAATCCAATTTCTAAAAGTCGCGTCCCAATCCAGCTTTGTCGCATCCTTGCCAGTTTTTGCTTTCCAAAAATCAACGAATGAATCGATCGAGGTTTGAATTTCTAAATCCGGTCTTTCGGTCGATGCCCATTCCTGCAATTCCTCGCTTGGCCTCCATCCGGCTTCAAGGCGTGAGCCTTTCGCTGTTGACCGAGCCGAAGGCGCGGGAGCCAATACTGGTTCATGGTTCATGGTTCTTGGTTCATGGTTAGGTGGCGGTTCGTTAACGACTGGTGACGCGTCGTTAACGACTGGTGCACGGTTCGTGCTAATTTCCTTACGCTTCGTTTCGCGTTCGGTAGCGATTCGTTTGTTTGTATCGGCCTTCAACTTGAACTCTGCAAGCTCTTCTTGCACTCGCCTTTGGACATAAACACCGTTTTCAAGCTCAAAAAACCGCTTCAATACAAATTCAACGGCCTCGATTTCTTCTTTGCTGGAAGCCCAAGCCCAGTCGATGGCCTCGGCAAGCGTTGGGAATTGCTCACGGTCGTAGCACGCATCGAGCAAGAGCGTGTACGAACCGTGCTGAAGCATGGACAGGCGTCCACACTTCTTTGCATAGTCGCCTAGGTTTCTTTTGTAGTAGTGCATATTTAGAACGATAGCTGTTTTATGTGTTTTTCTAAAAACAACTCACGCAATATGACTCCAAGATGCATAAGACAAAACCTTTTCAATGGTCCCTGTATGGACTCCAAAAAAAGCCGCAAGGGCATCGTTACTTAGGTTTTCTCGAATATGCTTTTTAAGAGCTTCGCGCTGGCGTGCCGCACTGCGAATAGTAACAACGTCAATATCAAGCAACTTGGCGGAATTCAATGATTACCCTCTATTTGCAAGCTCTCTGGCGCGAGAAAGATATTCGCCGCGCTCCATAGTCTTATCGCTGCGGTGCTGCTTCATGCGGCCTCCGCTTCAAGTTCTTCTTCATTGAACAGGCCGGATGCCTTGATCTCCCTGGCTTGGCTCAGGTTGCGCTTTGCCAACTCCCAGTAAGAGCGCTTCAACTCAGCCCCAATGAACTTGCGTCCCATTTCGATCGAGACATAACCCTCAGATCCGATCCCGGTGAACGGCGAGAAAACCACATCGCCGGGGTTGCTCCACAACTCCATGGCACGTTCGATCACATCAAGCTGCAGCGGGCAGATGTGGCGCTCATCGTCTGATTCCCGAGCTGTCTTGAATTGCAGCGTGCGAGTCGGGTTTATGTCCATCCAGACGGGGCTTGCGTAGCGCTGCCACTTGTCAACGGGGAATGTCTCGTGTGTGTGGCTGATGTGCTCTGCGTTCTCGCCGGGCTTGCGCATGGTCACCAAGTAGTCAGGGATGCCCTGGCGGCTCATGCTGGAGTCTTTGCGAATGGTCTTGTGCAGCAGGCCCAAAGCCTTTGTACGCTGCATGGCCGTCACTGGGTCTTTCCAGATGCAGACCTCAGAATGAAAAATCCAACCGGCAGCGGTAAACATGCGCGTCAACTCGCCACGGAAGTCATGCAGTCCTATCACGCCATCCCTGAATTTTGACGTTTGCAGATTCATGCAATGGAATGACAACAAGCGACCCGGCTTAGTGATGCGGAACAACTCGGCAATCAGAAACTTGAACTGGCCGTAAAACTCGGCATAGTCCTTGCAGTTGCCCATGTCGCGGTCGCTGTTGGAGTAGGTGTAGAGCGAAGCAAACGGCGGGCTAAACACGCTGAAGTCAATGGATGCGTCTGGCAGGTCACGGGCCACATCCACGCAATCGCCCAGGTGCACAGTCCAACCATCGCCCTGCGCCACTTCGCGCTTGTACTCACTCTTTTCCATGGCCAGCCCTTTGATTTTTTGTTTTGTCAGTTCGCGCATGTGAGAAACCATCGACTGCGCCATGTCATCGGCCTGCGCTTGCTTGCGCTCCAGATTGGCCTTTACCGCACCTTCGGATTCGGAAGAGACGAGGTGAACGTCAACAATGTGAGCCTGGCCGAAACGGTGGCACCGGCGAATGGCCTGATAAAAGGACTCGTATGAGTCATCCAGTCCGGCAAATACCATGTCGTGACAGTGCTGCCAGTTCATGCCAAATCCGCAGATGGATGCCTTGGAAACCAGCACCCGGCGCGATCCATGTGTGAATGCCATGATTGCCGTTTCCTTCTCATCAGCGGTCATTGAGCCTGTCACTTCGATGGCGTCAGGGATGGCGGCAGTCAGGGCTTTGGATTCGTCATTCAGGTGGCACCAGACGATTGCAGGGCGGTTATGGCTGTTCACCAGGTCGGCAGTCAGTGCGATGCGCTCGGCCATGCTCTTGCGCTTCGCATCGCGGCGCTCGGTCAATGTCTGGGCGATTCCGGCGAACAGTTGGCCATCCAGAGGCTCGGATGCCTCGACGACGTGCTCATGCATTTTCAGACCAGGCAAGTTGTAGCGGGTGCCATCAAAGCCAAGGTCTGCCGGATTGCGGATGCAGATTGCCCATGTGGCCATCCACTCCCAGAATCGAGTCTTCCCGTGGCCCTTGAGTCGCCATTGCGATGTGTCGCCGCCGTCGTGCACAAAAAACATGGCCAGCATTTCAGTGCCAGTCATCACGCCCAGGAATTCGGCTTGATTGCCAAGCTCCATGTGGTCATTGGGTGATGGGGTTGCGGTACAACTCAGGCGATAAGGCGTGCGCTGAAACATTTCAATGATCAGGGCACGGGTCTTGCTGGTGTGGCTCTTCAGAATGCTGGACTCATCAAGCACGATGCCCGCAAACTCAGCCGGGTCGAACTTTTCGATCATTTCGTAATTGGTGATCACGATCTGAGTGCCGCCTTTTATGTCTGCAGGGCTGCGGCAGTATTGGATGTGAATGCCGAACTTCGCGGCCTCTTCAACGGTCTGCTGGGCCACGCACAGAGGAGCGGCGATCAGGACCATGCCGCCAGTGTGTTCGGATACCTGGCGCGCCCATTCGGTCTGCATGGCAGTCTTGCCCAGGCCGGTATCAGCGAAGATGGCGGCGCGCCCACGCTTGCAAGCCCACTCCACGATTGACGCCTGAAAGTCGAACAAGTGATCGCCCAAGTCGGACGGCTCAAAGCCGGACTCCACGTCCTCAGGCGCTTTCCCTTTTACAAAAGCCTCGTAGTCGTCTAAAATCTGTACATTCATAACTAACTCCCCTTGGTTACTGATAGAAGCCCCGCCCTGTTCATGCATTGCGGGGTTTTGTTTTTGGCTCATGCCGAAGTCCTCATTGCGCCAACTGCTCGGTGCACCGGCTTGCTCGGCACTGCATTCAGCGTGAAGTTGTGTGAGTAGCCGCGCTTGAAAGCCAGCAGCTTCTGCGTGCGCTCGGCTGCGGTCAGCTTTGGTTTTGTGCTCTTATTCATCACGTCCTACCTCGTCATCCGCAGAAATCGTTGTGGGTATTTCCATTTTGGAAAACACTGAGCTAAGTGCTACCCATTTCCTTTTCTTTGCCACTTTGTCGAGGTCCACCAGATGCCTGATGTATTCGCTGTGCTCCATGCCTTCGGACTCGGCCAGGGCGTGCAATTCTGCAAAGCCTGCGGTCGTGAAGCGGACGGTTACAGCAACGCCGTTTGTGAGTTTTTCGACCATCAATCTCTCTCAAGAATAAAAAGGCCCGCCGCCCCAAGAGGCAGCAGGCAGACCCCGGCGATCCGTGAACGGGAGGGGAAACACGGCGCCTGTCGTGGGGAAAATGGCGGGAATCCCAGTCGGCACACAATGGAAGTCCACACAACCATTGCCGAAAGGGATTCCCATGAAAATTTGTCCGAAGTGCGACACGTCGATCAGCTCCGTGAAGATTCACGCACTACCTGGCACGGACCAGGCTCGCCAATCTTTTCAGTGCATCGCGTACACCTGCCCTCACTGCTCACATGTGCTGTCGGTGCAAATGCATCCCCAGGTTCTGCAAACAGACATGCTGGATGGCGTGGAAGGTCTACTAAAGTCCCGGCAATAACGGGGTTTGCGCTTGGCCTGTTCATCTCAGGCCTTGACCAGCTCGGGCCAGATTGCTTCCCAGTCATCAGGGCGAAGCTCTTGCAGCCTGAATTCGGGATCGATCTTGTGAAGGTTTCGGGCGAGCGCTGGACTTGCCAGACGGATGCCCTTGCTGATCTGATAGAGGTATTGCTCATCTATCTCGAGCAACGCGGCGACTTCATACCTGCGTGCTGGGGGGTAGTTTGGTATTGCCATGGCGCCAATTCTAGCACCGTACTAGATTTACGCAAGTGTCCCGCTAGATTTTTACTTTTTTTCTTTGGTTGAATGCGGCCATGGCAATCCAAGACATCTGGCTGACCAACCTGAAGGCGCTTGTCAAGAAAGAAGGTGGCGGGAGAAAGGGTGTTCGCTCAGTGGCGGACTTTTCTGGATTGAATGAGGAATACATCCACCAGTTGGTCACGGACAAGCCCACAAAGTCGGGGAAAGTCCGCTACCCAGGCAAAGCAGCTGCCGACAAGATAGCGGCAGGGTTTGCTGACGGCAGACCGCTCAATTGGTTTGACTCAGATCCAGATGCTGACCTTCTGCCAGAAGATAACGATCTTCACACCAAGTCTGCGATGATATTG
>Ga0316230_1000868_pt1 | contig 36440 bp, 29 predicted proteins | sample TBH18025metaG_FD_206004 | JGI IMG/M metagenome (GOLD analysis project Ga0316230, IMG submission 206004) | Freshwater microbial communities from Trout Bog Lake, Wisconsin, USA - TBH18025 | ecosystem: Environmental > Aquatic > Freshwater > Lake > Hypolimnion/Profundal zone | place: USA: Wisconsin... | reverse complement strand
CTGGTGCAGCGCCTTCAGCGCCTTGAATAGCTGCACGACGTGCGCACGCACCGGCTCGGCCTGCTTGGGATCGACCCCGTAGCGCCGCGCCGTGGCCAGAACGCTCTCCCAGCGTTCCAGCTCGAACTCGTGGTGCGCCGTTGCCCGCGCATCCTGCTCGGCCAGCATCTGCGCCAGTATCCCGTCTCGCAGGCCCAGGGGCGAATAGCGGAACCCGGCCAGCCCAAAGCTCTCAAGCAGTTCGGCATACACCTGCGTTCCGGCCACGATAATCTCTGCCCGCCGCGGCCCGATGCCCGGAACAGCCTCCCGCTCTGGCAGCGCCATCTTGGCCAGGCGCGTGGCCAGTTTGCGCACCGCCGGCGTGAGCACCAGCCCGGACATGCTCGCAGCCCTGGTCAATGCGGCCGTTGGCGCCGGAACCCGCTTGCTGGCGCTCTTTGCGGTTGTTTTGCGAATCGGCTTGCCCGGCAGCTTCCCGGCAGCCTTGCCGGCCTTTATGCCAGGCGCGCAAGCCTCGGCCAGCGCCGCCGCCGTGCCAGAGGTGGCGATTACCAGCGCCACCTTGCCTGCCTGAATCTTCCTGTTTGCCTTTCTCAGCTCGCGTGCAATCAGTTGCCGCATCCGCGCCAGCCCATCGGCGGGCGCCGGGTCTGCGGAGAGAAACTGCTCGGTTAGCCGCACCGCGCCCAGCGGCATGCTCACCGTCTCTTTGATCCGCTTGTGCTCAGAGAGCGTAATCTCGCAGCTACCGCCGCCCAAGTCCATCATCAACACGCGCCCGCCCGCGCCCGGCTCGCTGCTGGTCACGCCCAGATGGATCAGGCGGCCCTCTTCCAGCCCGGAGATGATCTCCATGTTCCAGCCCGTCTCCGCCTTCACCCAGGCCTGGAAGGCCGGCCCGTTGCGCGCATCGCGCATCGCCGAGGTGGCCACCACGCGAATCTGGTCTACGCCATGCGCCTGCACCGCCCGCTGAAAGCGCTTCAGCGCCCGAAGCGTGAGCGCCATCGCATCAGGAGAAACCAGCCCCGACTCGAACACACTGGCGCCTATCCGCGTCACCTCGCGGTCCTCGGCCAGTGTCTTCAACTGGTGGTTCACAACCTTGGCAATCTTCAACCTGCAGGAGTTTGAACCGATATCAATAGCGGCAAAGGTAGGCATAGGGGTCTAAAACACGCTCCGCTGGGTGGATTTCATCTCTCGGCTCAAGATACACGACAAGCGCGGCTCAGTGACAATGGAACGCCGGCCTGCGGGCTGGACAGTAGCGCGAACGTCCTCGTCCACGTCAGCGACAAAGGGCGACTATTTCCCTGCGCGGCTTTACCTGGAAGCGCCCTTCTGGACCAACTATTTGGGCAAGGAAAGAGATTCACTGGCTTAGCCTGACCTCTGCCATCGTGATTGTGTTAACCGTGAAGTAATCTCCGAATTGCGGCGATCCCCCTAAATGATATTGAACATCCCAATAAGGCACCACTTCAACAACCGGCACACGAATTTGATAGCGCCAAAACTTAATGGCTGAGATCGCCTCGGCAACAGCGAATATTCAAAGCAATGGACTACCCTAGCGTTAACAGGGGTGAATAGCAGTGTTTGCAACTTGGAATGAAAGGACTAGGAAAAGCCTTGTCCTGAACATTGGCTTAGCGCTATCAGTTGTCCTCCTCACGAATTTCTTCATCTTTCTGATCAATCCATCGGAGACGGGCACACCTTCCGAGAGATACCGATTCGAACCACCTGGATGGGTGATCGGGTTGGTCTGGATAATCATTTTTGCCGGATTGGGAGCGGCCAGGTGGCTGGTAATTGAGAACAGGGATCGTCTGATCAAGAACACCAGGGTCAAGAACACCAATTGGGTATTCTTCCTATTACTTTTCTGTGCGGCCTATCCCTTCTATACTCTCGGACTCCGCAGCGTAGTCATGGGGCTCATTGGCAACGCGGCCACTTGCGTATTCGCGTTGTGGGTGGCGAGCCAGGTCCGGCGACGATCGCTAACTGCCGCTCTACTTGTTTCGACAGTTGCTGTGTGGGTCACGTTTGCCTCGCTTCTAATTGTCGAGCAACTTCGAGGGAGATCATTTTGAGCCTGCCTGCGTTTGGTCGCATTACATCCATTATCCTTCTTTCCTTATGTGCAAGCACGGGGACTCTATGGGCTCAGTTGCCCCCTCTGCCTGAAAGTCCCGGTGCAGAGACGCCCCCCAATAAGTCTGTGGGCTCGGTCGAAGGCATAGTGTTTGATCCCAGCGGGGCAGCGATTGCTGGGGCCACTGTTAGTTTGACAGCGAACCTACAAACCCATCCCCGAGAGACCAAAACAGTAACCGGCCCGGATGGACGGTACACATTTCTCGGCGTTGAGCCCGGTCCCTTCCGTCTAGTTGTTCGTGATGCTGATTTTGCAGACGGCACTGCTGACGGAATACTCGGAATTGGAGAGACCGCCGATGTCCCACCAATTTCACTGGTTCTGGCGCCAACGAGCAGTGACGTGAGGGTGACTTTCACTGACCTTGATCTGGCCACAGAGCAGATCAAGGTACAGGAGACACAGCGTTTCTTTGGAGCTATTCCGAATTTTTACGTCAGCTATGTTTCAGATGCTGTTCCCATGACCCGCAGCCAGAAGTTCTCCCTCGCCTGGAAACAGACAATTGACCCAGCCAGCTTTGTCGTTACGGGCGTGATTGCGGGGGCCGAGCAGGCGGCCAATGGCTACAAGGGATATGGACAGGGAGCAGAGGGATACGCGAAACGCTACGGAGCGGCATACGCTGACTTCTTCTCGAGCATGATGATTGGGAACGCAATCTTGCCTTCGTTGCTCAAGCAGGATCCGCGCTACTTCTATAAAGGGACTGGTACTGTTCGCTCTCGGGCCTCTTACGCAATTGCAAACTCGGTCATTTGCAAGGGCGACAATCGCCACTGGCAGGTTAACTACTCCAGCATCCTGGGAAATCTTGCCTCCGGTGGCATTTCGAATCTCTACTATCCCGCCGCCGATCGGAAGGGTGTTGCGCCAACCTTCGAGAATGCTGCCATTGGAATTGGAGCCCAAGCCGCAGCCAACCTGCTGCAAGAATTCCTCTTTCGGAGATTAACCAAAAACAGTCGAGGGCACTGAGTCATCAATCAGTAAGTTGATCGGGCAGCGTGAGTTTGAATCGGTATCAATAGCGCAAAGGTTTGCATCGAAATCCAAAACGCGCTCCGCTGTGTGGAATTCGCCTCTCGGCTCAAGACAAACGACAAGCGCGGCTCAGGGACAATGGAGCGCCATCCTCCTGGCTGGGCACACGTTCTGCTACTTCGACGCGTTTCATCCTACGGCGCTGATCGAGTTACCGCCTATCCGGTCATAAACATCTAGCCGTCACCCGCCTGTTCCAGCGCTGGACGACTCCAGAAACCGAAGCAAATCCCGCCGGAGTGCTTTTGTGTGCCGGTGATTATTGATTAAAAATGGTCTTCTCAGGCAAGAAGGACGGCATTTGAGGCGAGAAGCCGGTTTTTGGCACTTTTCAAGCAAAGCCTTCAGACGCGGCAATTCCCTCATCAAATCCTCACCCATGCGGCTGTTATCCTTGATTCGACGGCTTAATCAACCATGACCAACGACTCGAATACTCTCCATCGCCCGCAGCAGGCTCCTTCCACGCTTGCTGTGTGGCTGCTTTTGGCGGCAATTTTTGCCGCTGTGCAGTTTGCATCCCTCTTTTCGCCTGCGCTGCTGGACGACGTTGACGCCGCCCACGCACAGGCTGCCCAGCATATGGTGGAGAGCGGTGACCTGATCACATCCAAGATCAATGGCATCCGCTATATTGAGAAGCCGCCACTGCCCTACTGGGTGGTTGCCGGTAGCTACAAGATCTTTGGCGAGAACACCTTCGCCACCCATCTGCCCAACACCCTGGCCATGCTGGGCCTTACCTGGCTCGCGTGGCTCTGGGCCCGCCGCGCCTGGGGTTCCCGCGCCGGCCTTTATGCCGGGCTCGCCGTGCTTACCTCCGTCGGCCCGTTTCTCTTTACGCGCTTCATTATTCCCGAGGCGGAGCTGAGCCTGTTTCTGCTGATAGCGCTCTATGGCCTCATCACCGGCCTGGAGCTGAATCGGCCCCAGCGCTTTTACTGGTCGTGGGCGGGCGTTGCCCTGGCGCTGCTCACCAAGGGCCTTATCGCTCCCGTGTTCTTTGCCGGCGCGGCGATTCCCTATCTGCTGCTGACCGGCCAATGGCGGCGCTGGCGGCAGTTGAAGCCCATTACGGGCATGCTTCTCTTTCTGGCCATCGCCGCGCCGTGGCACATTCTCTGCGGCATCTTCAATCCTGACCAGGGCCACCCATTTGGCAACCACCCCACGCTGGGCAACGTCCACGGATTCTTCTACTTCTACTTCATCAATGAGCATGTGCTGCGCTTCTTTGGCCAGCGCTATCCGCACGACTACAACAAGCTGCCCGGCGTGGCCTACTGGCTGCTGCACCTGGTCTGGCTCTTCCCGTGGAGCCTGTTTCTGCCCGCGGCCCTGGTTGTGGCCTGGAAGACCCGCCGCAACTGGCTGCAGCACCTGCACCGCGATGCCGGGCAGACGGTGGACTTCTACCTGGACAACGCCGTGCGCGAGGACGTGGCCAGCTATGTATTCCGCCTCAAGTTCCGCGTACGCACCATCTGGCTGCTGAGCCTGTTCTCCGGCTGGACGCTGCTCTTCTTCTCCATCTCAACCAACCAGGAGTACTACACCTTCCCGGTCTGGCCGCCGCTCTTCATCCTGATCGCCGGCGTGCTGGCGGGCATTGAAGAGAGCCGCGCGCCCAACGGCGCTCCGGAGGGCGCTACCCCGCTCATCTCCACCGCCTGGCTCACCGGGGCGCAGGCCGTGTTTGCGGTTGTTGGCGTGCTCTCAGCCGTGGCCCTGGGCTGGGGACTGTGGACCTCGCGCCATCTGCCCTACGTCTCTGACATCGGCACCCTGCTGGCGCATCGCGCCGTGGGCGACTACACGCTCTCAATGTCTCACCTCTTTGACCTCACCGGCCCCTCTTTCGCCGCCTTGCGCCTGCCCGCCATCATGGCCGCCATCACCCTGCTTATCGGGCCGGCTGTAGGCTGGGTGCTGCGGTTGAAGGGCAAACATCTGGCCGCCACCATCAGCGTGGCCCTCACCGCCGCCGTGTTCCTCATCGCGGCGCACATCGCATTCGCCCGCTTCCAGCCCATGCTCAGTTCGAAGCAGTTGGCTGACACCATCATCGCCAAGGGCTCTGCCGCCGACACTTTCATCATCTACGGCGACGAGTCAGACGCCTCCTCGGTCATCTTCTACACGCACAAGCTGTTTGGGAGCAGACCGGCCCTGATCGTCGTTCCGCCCTGCGCGCAGCATGGCGAGGGCTCCACGCTGCTGTGGGGCTCCTGCTACCCAGACGCTCCACATATCGACATCAGCGATGAAGAGTTATCAAAGATGTGGGGAAAGGGCGAACGCAAGTGGGTATTTGCCGAAGACGTAAACCAGAACAAGGTGGAGCAGTTGTTGGCTGGGCGTTTGTACCCGGTGCAATCCCTTGCAGACAAGGCGCTTTGGACGGATCGGCCGCTGAAATAGGCTTGCGGTTGCTGTATCAAAAAGGGCGCCGCTTCAATTGAAGCGGCGCCCTTTGCATTGTGAATTGAGACTGAAGACCGGAAGCTTGAACCTACTTCGCCGCCCGCATCTTGCCGCCCGGCAGCAGTTCAAAGACCCGTCCCCGCCACAAGATGCGCCTGCCCCAGTAGCTGGCCGCCCAAAAGCCGAATCCCATCAGGTCGCGCAGCGGATACAGCACCAGCAGCCCGAACCAGCTTCGGTCCTCGACCACCAGCCAGCCCACGGCGACCGATAACGCCAGCCGCGTAGCCACGGCCCAGCCCAGCAACGCCAGCCCCCAGCAAGGATGCCCCAGCCACGCCGCCGCCGCCAGGCCCAGCAACCCGAACGGTACGCTGAACGTGAGCGCCGTGCCAAAGTGCCCCTTGGGCCGCGAAAAGCGGGTCGATTTCATCCAACGCACCTGATGCTTCAACGACGCCCAGAGCGTTGAGTTGATCACCATGTGGTCAATGGCGTGATGGCTGAGCGCGACCGTTAGCCCCAGCTTGAAGGTCTCGTTGCCGAGCACAAAGTCGTCGGCGCAGTAGTCGGCCGTCACTTTGAAGCCGCCCATCCGCCGGATCGCCTCGCGCCGGAAGGCCATCGTAGGCCCCAGCACAAACTGCATCCCTTCCATCATGCGCGCCACCAGCACACCAGCGGTCATTTCGACGCTCATGCCCACGGCCTCAAGCCGCGCCCACAAGCCGCCTTCAGCCGCCACGCCGCGATACGGGCAGCACATTGCGCCCACTGTCTCATCGGCAAACGGCAGCGCCACGGCGCGCAGATAATCCGGCGTCACGCGCACGTCGCTGTCGCTTACCACCAGAATCTCGTAGGCAGCCTCAGCCTCCATCAACTCCATCGAGGCAACCTTGGCGTTGATGTAGTCGGGCTGGCCGCCGGTCCACAGAAACTTCACAGGGATATTCGGATAGCGCGCTGCCACCCGCCGCGCCGTCTGGAGGCCGGCGTCGTCTTCCGAGCGGGCGCAGAATAGAATCTCGTACACTGGATAGTCCTGCTCAAAGAACGTGGCCAGATGCGCCTCAAGCCCCGGTTCGGCCCCATGCACAGGCTTCAGCAGCGTCAACGGGGGCGTAAACCCCGGCCTGCTCTCAAGCTGCTGCAGCGCCGCCCGCCGCTCCCGCAAGTACCCAGGAACAGCCCAAAGCACCATCCCCGCAAACACTGAGGACGTCACCACTCCGAAGCAAGCCAATCCAAGAAAGACGAACGACATACAGGTTCCAGCATACCCGCAGCGGGGCGAATGCATAGGTCAAGTTTTCATAGTGTGATTGGTCCGCCACCAGCCGGGAGAGTCAGGCAGGCCGCGGAACTACGATTTGCGCGCCGTTGGCTTGGCCGCCGCAGGCCGGGAGGCGATCACCGTGGACCGCCGCAGCGGCACCATTGCCGCGCCGGTAGAGGGCGCCGCCTGCTGGAAGCGCGTCAGCATCTCGGTCCGCACGTACTCCACAAAGTTCTGCATCTGCCGGTTCATCTCTTCCATCCGCTCCCGCATCTGCAGGATGATGGCGATCCCGGCAATGTTCACGCCCAGGTCGCGCGCCAGGTTCAGGATGAACTCCAGCCGCTCCAGGTCCTCGTCTGTGTAGTAGCGCGTATTGCCCTCAGTGCGCGACGGCTTGAGCAGGCCCTCGCGCTCATAGAGGCGCAGCGTCTGGGGATGAATCTCGTACATCTCGGCCACCGCCGAGATCATGTACACGCCCTTTGTCTTTCGTTTTGCCGCCATCGTCCTTACCCGGAATCAGCTTACCTTAGTTCAATCGCTCGTTGCGCCTTCAACCCGCGACTCTAGGCCTTCTCAAATAATCCCACGCGCGGGTCCTGGCTGTTCAGCTTGGCCAGCTCGCGCATAATCTCGCGGCTGCGCTCGTCTTGCAGCGTGGGCACCACCACCTCGACGGTCACAATCTGGTCGCCGCGCTGGTCTGCCCGCTGCGAGTTTTCAACGCCCCGCTCGCGCATGCGCAGCTTCTGCCCGCTCTGCGTTCCGGGGGGAATCTTCAACTGCGCGCGGCCGTCGATGGTCGGCACATCCACCTTGGCTCCCAGCGAGGCCTCGGGCACCGTCACCGGCACCGTCAACTGAATATCGTCGCCCACCCGCGTAAACACCGGGTGCGTCCCGGTGCGCACAATCAGAAACAGATCGCCTGCCTGCCCGCCGTTCAACCCGGCATTGCCTTTGCCCTGCAGCCGTATCCGCTGGCCGTCGCGCGTTCCGGCCTTGATGCGAAACTCCACTGCCTCTGACTTGGTTTGAGTGCCCTCGCCGTGGCAGGTGGAACAACTGTTCGAGGTCCGCCCCGTGCCGTTGCAGCGTGGGCACGGAATGTTGAACTTCATCCGCCCGCCCATCTGCGTTACCTGGCCGGAGCCGTTGCACTCCGGACACTGCACCACGCCGCCCGTGTGCGCCTGCCCGTGGCAGGTGGGGCAGGTCTCCTGCCGGTTCACCTGGATGCGCGCCTGACCTCCGCGAATCGCCGTCCAGAAGTCGACCGTGGCCTGGTACTCAATATCGCTTCCCGGCTGCGGCCCGCGCGCCTGCTGCCCCTGTTGTGCCCCGCTAAAAATGCCGGAGAAGATGTCTTTGAAGCTGCCCCATCCCGCTTGTCCCTGCCCCGGCTGCTGCGCTGCCTGGTGGCCCATTCCGCCCTGAAAGCCGGAGAAGTCGAAGCCGTCAAAGTCCACCTGGCCCCGTCCGCCGCCGCCGCCCTGCTGGCGCGCGTATGCCGCCGCCTGCGCCGGGTCAATCTGGTCAGAGTAGAACCCCAACTGGTCAAACACCTTGCGCTTCTTGTCGTCGCTGAGGATGTCATTGGCCTCGGAGATCTCTTTGAACTTCTCCTCCGCCTTCTTGTCCCCAGGGTTCACGTCCGGGTGATACTTGCGCGCAGCCTTGCGGAACGCCTTGCGAATCTCTTCCGGCGTGGCCGTCTTCTTCACGCCTAGCGTTGCGTAATAGTCCTTGTTCTGTGTGGTGGCCATAATGTGTGGACCCGTTTCCTCGTCATCGAATCTGCGTCACGGCGCTATTGAAAATAGCGTTTCATTTTGAGCGAAGCGCGGGGGAGTAGAACAATCTGTGGTTGCCCTTACTCTAGCTTCTCATCCTCCGCATAAAAGCTGGGTGCCCCAGGTCTCGCTTCTTACACCTGGGATACCTCCAACTCCGTTCAAGCAATCTGCCGCGCCTTCAGCTCACCGGTCTCGGTTCGCGGCGCGGGAAAAATCTCCACCTCTATCCGTGTCGTCACTTCCCTGCTTGCCAGCGCAAGATCGTACGACATCTGCATCTTCATCCAGAAATCCGGCGTCGTCCCAAAATAGCGCGCCAGGCGCAGAGCTGTATCCGCCGTAATTCCACGGCGCTCGCGCACAATCTCCGAGATCCGCGTAACTGGTACACGCAAGGCAATGGCCAAAGCATTCGCGGAAAGCCCCAGCGGTACTAGAAAATCCTCACGCAAGAACTCGCCGGGATGGATCGGCACCCCCCTCTGCTCGTGTCTACGCGGAATACTCATGGCCGGTTCTCCTTAGTGATAATCAACAATCTCCACATCCGAGGCATCTTTTCCGTCCCAACGAAAAACTACCCGATACTGATCGTTTATACGGATGCTCCAATAGCCCTCGCGGTCGCCCTTCAGCTTCTCCAGCCGGTTCCCAGGCGGATTCAGCAAGTCCTCAATCGCACTCGCGTAGTCCACTGCCTGCAATCGCCGTGCCGCAATCCGCGCTATATTCGCCCAGCGCCGGCTCGTTCCGGTCAGGTAAACCGCTTCCGTCTCCTCATCCGCAAACGACTGAATCATACTTAACGCTTAGCGTAACACGGTAAACGGAACACCTCAACTCTGTGCTATGGTTCCGCCATGCGAAAAACTACCTTCCTGCTGCCGCTCTCTTTTTGCATCAGCTTGCTCTGCCTGGCTGTCGGCGCAGTATTGATTCCCTGCACTCTTCATGCGCAAAGTCCTTCAAAAGAAAGCCCCATCAGCTCCGTCGCAACGCCCAGCGACACCAACAAGTTTATGGCGCAGGCCAGAGACTTCAACGGGCTGAACGCCTCCAGTTTGCCCCCCTGGCACCTGAAAGCGACCTTCATCCTCTTCGACGTAATGGGCAACGCCATCGACCACGGGACCTACGAGGAGTTCTGGATTAGCCCCGCGAAAGGAAAGTACATTTTCACAAGCACCACTTTTACAGCAACAACTTACTTCGGAAAGCATGACAAATTCACAGGGCCGCAGGATGTACCAGATCTCGTCGCGCTGACGCGGCTGGGATTCGTCGATCCTTTGCCCTGGGTTGGAGGGCCGTTCCGATTTTCTCCAATCGCCTCAATAAACAAATCCGAAAGCACCCGCCTGTCCTGCATCCACGTGCGCCTTTTTTCGTCTTATACTGTCACCTCCGGCAGCATGATCATGTACTCGACAGATGCATTTCAAGCGCCTGGATTTATAGAGCAGTTGAATTCCCTCACTGCGCCTCAACTCCGTCTTCAAGACCGCAGCCTGACCGACACGATGATGGGCTACAATCTCTGTTTCGACGCGGACAGACCATTGCTTCGATTGGTTTCCGATGCCATGGGGCTGCAGACCATCCGCAATGGCGTAATCCTTTTCAAGGGCCGTTACATTCCGCGCGACCTGCTCATCGGCCAGTACGGAAAAGTTGAACTGAGAGCACACCTCGAGAGCATTGAAGAACTTAAAACAATCAACGAAGCAGACTTTGTGGCTCCGCATGGCGCCACTGAAAAAAAGTACGTGGGAATCGAATACCTGCCCGAGGCAAAAGTCCGAAAACTCCTGATCCGTTCAGCTGAGCCGCAATATCCCCCCGCCGCGCTGGCCGCGCACATTTACGGATCAGTCCACGTTCGAGGCGTCATTGGCCCAGATGGCCGAGTACGCGATCTTCACGTACTCGATGGGCCTCTGCCGTTACAGCAGGCTGCCCTTGACGCTCTTGGCAAATACCAGTTCAGGCCCTACTACCAGGAGAACCACCCGTATCAGCCCTTTGCCGTAGGCACGGTCTTCCAGATTGATTTTCCTGAACCCGCCGGCAAAAACTGAGCTTTGCTCGTCCGCTATAACTAAGGGGCAGGCGACAACGTCACCCGCCCCTGAGTTTTCCGCCCAACGGGCGGGTTTGCCTGAACGGCCAGTTCCGGCCAGTCCTACTTCTTTTCGTCCACGTCCACATACTCGGCGTCGATCACGCCTTCGTCCTTCTTGGCTTCGGCTGCCGGTTCTGCCGCGGCATCGGCCGGAGCACCGCCCGCCGCCGCATCCGCCGCCTTGGCCTTGTACATTACCTCTGCCAGTTTGTGGCTTGCATGCGTCAGCTTCTCGTGCGCAGCCTTCATGTCGGCGGAGCTCGGCGTGCCTTCCAGAGTCTTCTTCGACTCCGCCAGCACCACCTCCACTTCGCTCTTCTCCGGGCCCTGAATCTTGTCGCCGCTCTCCTTCAGCATCTTTTCGATGTTGTAGACAAGCGAATCCAGAGAGTTGCGCGCATCGATTTCCTCGCGCTTCTCCTTGTCCTCGGATGAGTGCGCTTCAGCTTCCTTGGCCATCTTTTCCACTTCGTCCTTGCTCAAACCTGAGCTGGACGTGATGGTGATGCGCGTGTCCTTGCCGGTGGCGTTGTCCTTGGCCAGCACGTTCAGGATGCCGTTGGCGTCGATGTCGAAGGTGACCTCGATCTGGGGCACGCCGCGCGGAGCAGGCATGATGCCGCCCAGCTTGAACTTGCCCAGGGTGCGGTTCTGCGCCGCCAGCGGGCGCTCGCCCTGCAACACGTGCACCTCAACCTCGGTCTGCGAGTCAGCCGCCGTCGAAAACGTCTCGGACTTCTTGGTCGGGATCGTCGTATTGCGCGGAATCATGGTGGTTGCCACGCCGCCCAGCGTCTCGATCGAGAGCGTTAACGGTGTCACGTCGAGCAGCAGAAGATCCTTCACTTCGCCGGCCAACACGCCCGCCTGCACCGCTGCGCCGATGGCCACAACCTCGTCGGGATTCACGCTGCGATTCGGCTCCCGGCCGAACATCTTCTTCACCATCTCCTGGATTTTGGGCATGCGCGTCTGCCCGCCCACCAGCACTACCTCATGGATCTGGCTCGCGGTAACGCCTGCGTCTGCCATCGCCTTCTTGCAAGGCTCCAGCGAACGCTCCAGCAGATCTTCAACCAACTGCTCCAGCTTGGCGCGCGTCAGTTTCCGAACCAGGTGCTTCGGGCCGCTCGCGTCGGCTGTGACAAAGGGCAGATTGATCTCCGTCTCGATCGTCGTCGAGAGCTCGATCTTGGCCTTCTCCGCGGCATCCCTCAGCCGCTGCAGCGCCATCTCGTTGCCCTTCGATGCCAGGTCAAGACCCGACTCCTGCTTGAACTCGGCGATGAGCCAGTCCACAATCCGCTGATCAAGATTGTCGCCGCCCAGATGCGTATCGCCATTGGTCGACTTGACCTCGATTACGCCCTCGCCCACTTCAAGAATGGAGATATCGAACGTGCCGCCGCCAAAGTCATACACGGCGATGGTCTCGTCCTTCTTCTTGTCGAGCCCGTACGCCAAAGCGGCCGCCGTCGGCTCGTTCACGATCCTCTTCACATCCAGACCGGCAATTTTGCCCGCATCCTTGGTCGCCTGCCGCTGCGCGTCGTTAAAATAAGCCGGAACCGTAATCACGGCCTCAGTCACCGTCTCACCCAGGTAGGCCTCGGCAGAAGCCTTCAACTTCTGCAGAATCATGGCCGAAACCTCAGGCGGGGTGTACTCCTTGCCCTGCGCCAGAACGCCCACGTGGTCGCCCTGCTGCGTCACCTTGAACGGCACCATCTTCATCTCGTCGTTCACTTCGTTGTAGCGCCGGCCCATAAACCGCTTGATCGAGAAGACTGTGTTCTCAGGGTTGGTGATGGCCTGCCGCTTGGCTACCTGGCCCACGAGCCGCTCGCCACTTTTTGAAAAACCGACGATCGAGGGCGTAGTCCGCGCACCCTCTTCATTTGGAATCACTTTGGGCTCTCCGCCCTCAAGTACGGCTACACACGAGTTCGTGGTGCCAAGGTCAATACCAATAATCTTTGCCATGTCTGCTTCCCCACCTGTCCCATAAAAATTCTGACTCTCTTAAGATGCATCATTGAGTGACTTAGTGTCAACTTTATTTGATTGCATCTACATAAACTACCAGACGCGGGCGCACTCTCTCCAACTGCGCTCAGGCAGGCGCCTTCCCAGGCCTGATTGCATCAGGCCTGGGAGAGCGTAACCGCATATTACTTATTTCAAAAGTGTTTACTGGTTTACGGCGCTACCGTCGTAGCATCCAGCCGGATATCTTCTGACGAGGCCCCGATCATGACCTTGTAGGAGCCGGGAGCGATGACCCAGTCGTGCTTTGCGGTGGACCAGTAGGAGAAGGCGCGGGGGTTGAGGGTGATCTGGACCGTCTTGAACGTACCCGGCTCCAGATATACCTTCTGGAAGCCCTTCAACTGGCGGGGGGCCTCGTTGCCTTCCTCGATGGACGGGAAGCCGAGATACACCTGCGCCACCTCTGCCCCGGCCAGCTTTCCGGTGTTTTGCACCTGGAACGCCACGGTCACGCCCTTGTGGCCCGGCAAGACGGTGACGCTGGGCTTCGAATAACCGAATGTGGTGTACGAAAGCCCATATCCAAACGGGAACAGCGGCTTGATTCCATTGCTCTGGAACCAGCGGTATCCCACATTGATGCCCTCGTTGTAATGCACTTCCTTGCCATTGCCCGGATACAGCTCCGGATCACGGGCAAGCGTGTCTTGCGAGGACTTGGGAAAGCTGACCGGGAGCTTGCCGGAGGGATTCACCTCTCCAAACAGCACCCTGGCCACGGCATTGCCATCCTCTTCGCCGGGATACCACGCCTCCAACACGCCCGCCACCTTGTCCAGCCAGGGCATGGGTACGGCGCTTCCCGTTTTGAGCACGACGATGGTCCTGGGGTTGGCCGCCGCCACAGTCTCGATTAGCTGGTTCTGCTCCGGCGAAAGATCGATGGGGTGGTCTGCTCCCTCGCCCTCGTTTGCGCCCACCATCACGATGGCCACGTCCGCTGCCTTGGCCAGCTTGGCCGCGGCGGCCAGGTCGTTGCCGTCCACCAGTTGCACACCATTTCTAAAACCGGCGGGAAGCAACTGCTGCCGGATTCCGTTAAATGGCTCCACCGTATAGAGCGGCAGAACATCGGCGCTGCCGCCGCCGCCTGTCAGGGTGCGCACCGCATAAGGCCCGATCAGGGCAAGCACTTTCAGTTTGGCCCGGTCCAGCGGCAAAATGCCAGCGTCATTCTTCAGCAGCACCATGCCCTCTTCGGCAATCTTCCTTGCGGCCTGGCCGTCCTTCAGGATATCCAGTGCCGGGACCTTCTTCTGGGGTCCGAAGAAGCCGAACTCAATGAGCTTGGTATAGCGGCGCACCAGGGCCTCATCCAGAGCGGCCTTGGTCACCTGCCCGGCTTGCACGGCCTGCTTCAGCGGCGCGGTGTAGTAGCGGCCCATCGGGAACTCCACATCCAGGCCCGCCTCCATGCTCTTCACGGTACTGTGGGTTGCGCCAAAGTCTGAGATCACAAAGCCGTCAAACTTCCACTCCTTGCGCAGAATTTCGTTCAGATACGCCTTGTTCTCGCAAGCAAAGTCCCCGTTGATGCGCGGGTAAGCGCACATCAGCGAGGCCACATGCCCCTCTTTGATTGAGGCTTCAAAACCGGGCAGATAGATCTCCCTGAGCGCCCGTTCGCCGATGATCTCGTTGATCGAGTTGCGATTCGTCTCCTGGTTGTTCGCCAGGAAGTGCTTCACATTGCCCAGCGCGCCCACACTTTGGATGCCCTGAATATTGGCGACTGCGATGCGGCTGGTCAGAAAGGGATCTTCACTGTAGTTCTCAAAGGCGCGGCCGTTTTGCGGAACGCGAATGATGTTGATGTCTGGCCCCTCCAGCAGTTGCGAGCCAAGGGCAAGCGCCTCAGCCCCGCCGACAGCGCCATAAAGCCGTGCCAGGTCCAGATCCCAACTGGCGGCCAGCGCCGTGGGCGAGGGCAGCGCCGTGGCTGCTTTCTGGCGGCCTCCCCAGCCCAGGCTCACGCCGGCCGGTCCGTTGGTAATGTGGAACTCCGGGATATTGAGACGAGGAAGCGCCGGAATCAGCCGGAACTTCTGGCCGTCGCGGATGCCGTGCATCTGATCAATCTTCTCGTCCAGCGTCATCCGGCTCACCAGGGCCTTGGCGCGCGCCTCGGCTGTCGCATGGGGAACGGGAGTCTGGGCCATACCAGCCGATGAAGCCAAAGCCAGGGAGAGAGCTGCAAATCCAATAAATTTAAGCAATTGAAATTTCCTTTCGAAATACAGCGGTAAATGCCACGCGCAAAAGCCCCGTTTCAGTCCACTGACTGTCTTTCCGTCGCAAACAGGGATGCGTACTCTGCTTATAGGGACGAATACTGTTCGCCCTTGGACTCACCGCCGCGCACGGCCGTTCTTCGCCCGCGCAGACCAATCTGCGAAACTTGAACCATGTCCCATTCTCTGCCCGCTCTCATCTTTGACCTCGACGGAACGCTCACCGACTCCAAGCCCGGCATCCTCGGCTGTCTCCGCACTGTTATTGACGCGCGCAACATGGGCGACCAGGGCCCGCTCGACCGCTTCATCGGGCCGCCCGTCGAAGAGTGGACTGTTGAGCTGCTGCCCCACGCCACGGAAGAGGAGCGCGTCTCGCTCGCCCGCGACTATCGCGCCTGCTATGACCGCGAGGGCTGGCGGAACAACTCAGTCTACCCCGGTGTCCGCGAGATGCTCGTCGAGCTGCACAGCCAGGGCTTTCCCCTCTACGTCTGTACATCCAAGCAGCAGCACTTCGCCATTCGCATTCTCGATGCGTTTGAGATCTCCGGCCTGTTCACCGCCATCTACGGCGACAAGGCGGAGTACGCAAGCCACAGCAAGATTGACCTGCTCGCACATCTGCTCAATGAGCGCTCTCTCGCTCCCGCAACAACCTGGATGATCGGCGACCGCAGCTTCGACATCGACGCCGCTCACGCCAACCACCTGCGCTGCCTCGCAGCCGGTTGGGGGTACGGATCCCCGGAAGAATGTGCCACAGCCGACGCCATCGCCCCCACACCCGCGCACGTCGCCGCTCTCGTCGTGGACTCAGCACAATAGCCGAATATCGCCCCGGGGCAGGACAACATTTGAAAAACGGCAGGACGATCATTCCTGGCGGCTCTGGCAGCATCCGGCTTCAACCACGAGAAATCCTGGCGCCACTGTTCGGCATCGTATCCGGAACCACCGGAGAACTGCCATCCGACCTTCAGTCGATGCGGTAGTGGCAGCCCCGGCTCTCGACGCACTGCCGGGCCTGCTCCAGGATCAGCCTCGCCGTCATGATCCCGTTACGCAAGCCAATGATGGCGTCGCTCATTTCGCACTTGTGATAGAAGCGGTCGATCTCCAGGTCCAGTTCGCTCAGCACACGCCAGGCTCGGTTCATTCGCCGCTCGCTCCGGATCAGCCCAACGTAGTTCCACATCGTCTGCTTGATTGTGAGCCAGTCCTGCGCAATCAGCGCCGGATCAGCCGGCTCGGTCTCGTACCGCCAGGGGGCGATGCGTGGATACTCGATAGCCTCACCTGAGCGCACTCGCGATGCCGCTCCTGCCCCGGCCCGTGTTCCCCACACAAGGCACTCCAGCAGTGAGGTGCTCGCCAGCCGGTTGGCCCCATGCAACCCGGTGCAGGCCACTTCGCCGGCTGCCCGCAGCCGGTCGATGGTGGTGCGGCCCTCGCCATCCACGGCCACTCCGCCACAACTGTAATGCGCTACGGGCACAATCGGAATGGGATCGCGCGCCATGTCAATTCCCTGCGCCAGGCAGCCGGCATAGATGCCCGGGAAGCGCTTCCGAAGCTCTTCTGCCGGCCGGTGGGTAATGTCAAGATAGGCGCATGGATCGCCGCTCTCGAGCATCACCTGGTAGATGGCCCGGGCCGCGACATCGCGCGGGGCCAGCGCGCGGTCGGCGTGGAATCGCTCCATAAACTCATTGCCGTGTCTGTCGACCAGTCGGCCGCCCTCGCCGCGCACGGTCTCAGAAATAAGAAACCGCCCCCCGGGCGCATAGAGTGCTGTGGGGTGGAACTGCACATATTGCATGTTGATGATCCGGGCGCTTGCCCTCCAGGCCATGGCGATTCCGTCGCCGCGCGCGCCCTCTGGATTGGTGGTGTGCAAGAACACACTGCCCACGCCCCCGGTGGCCAAAATTGTCTCCCGGGCCAGGATCGGAGCAACCGTCCGGCTCTTCTGGTCCAGCACATATGCCCCTTCGCAGGCCAGTGAGCGGTACACGTCCGTCGGCTCCAACGAGTGGTGGGCAGCGGTAAGAAGATCCACCGCCGTGGCGCTGGTCAGCAACGTTATCAGCGGATGGTCTTTCACCCGGTCGAAGAATGCCTGTTCGATGGCCTTCCCGGTCTGATCCTTGCAATGGATAATCCGCGCCAGCGAATGGCCCGCTTCGCGCGTCAGATGCAGATCCCCGGAGCCATTCGGCTCACTGTCGAAGGGAATCTGCATCTCCTCAATCAGCACACAGCGAACCAGGCGCGGCCCTTCCTCACTTAGGAGCCGGGCGGCTGCGCGACTGGAGAGGCCGGCCCCCGCTGTGAGAATGTCCTCGATCAGCAGTTGGGAGTCTTCTTCCGGTGCGCGATAGATGATGCCGCCCTGGGCATGGTAGGTGTTGCTCTCCACTGGCCCTGGCGCGCGCACCGCGAGCGTCACCTCGCAGCCCTGTCTGGCAGCTTCCCAGGCAGCTGAGAGGCCAGCCAAGCCGCCACCAAGAACCAGCACGTCAGTTTGTTCTGGAATTCTCATTTACGCGCTCCGCATGCTGCCCATCGGCAGTCCATCTGCGCCGTCGCCTGCCAACGTGCCGGCTTTACTCGGGTTCAATCTCGAAACTAAGGTCCACGGAAGGCGTTGAATGCGTCAGCGCACCCACGCTGATCCAGTCCACGCCCGCTTCGGCGTACTGGCGCACGTTGGCCAGCGTGATGCCCCCCGAAGCTTCGGTCAGAATCGCCCGTCCGGAATTGTGTTGCCGCACCAGCCGCACCGACTCGGCGGTCAACTCGGGCGTCATGTTATCCAGCAGGATTACATTTGGTGCAAGTTCGAGCGCTGACCTCAGCTCTTTCTGGTTGGTAACTTCTATCTCGATCCAGGCCGCGTGACCGCGCAGCGGAGCAACCGCCATCAGGGCCGCGTCCACGCCACCCGCCATGCGGATGTGATTTTCCTTGATCAGCACCGCATGGCTCAGATTGAGGCGATGATTTCTTCCCCCACCGACGCGTACCGCGTATTTATCGAGCGCCCGCAGCCCGGGCATGGTCTTGCGCGTATCCAGGATGCTGGCGCCGGTTCCCTCCACCGCATGCACAAAGCGGCGGGTCATCGTGGCAATGCCGCTCATCCGCTGCACCAGGTTCAATGCCGTGCGCTCACCTGCCAGCAGAGAGCGTGCCAATGCCCGCACGCGAACAAGAACCCGCCCCGGCGCGATCTCCTCGCCGTCGGCGGCATCGGCATCTATCTCCGCACCGGAGTCGAGCAGCCGGAACACAGCCCCAAACGTCTCGATGCCGGCCAGGACCAGCGGCGCCTTGGCAAGCAGTTCACCCTGCGCCCGCTGCTGAGGCCCCACGATTGCCTCAGTCGTAATATCGCCTTCCGGCATATCCTCAGCAAGAAACCGCTGAAGTTCAGCTGTATCGATAGGTGGCGCAAAAGTCAGGCCGTCACGCCGCCCGTTAGACGTCATCCGGCCCTAGCTCATGGCCAGCATGCGCTGCATGGGAACAAGCGCGGCGCGGCGCAAACCTTCCTCGATCCGGATCTCGGGGCTCCGCATCTTCATGCATTCATAGAGCTTCTCAAGGGTGTTAAGCCGCATGTGCGGGCACAGGTTGCAGGCGCAGCCGTCGTTGCCCGGCGCGGCAAGAAACACCTTGCCAGGGCAGTCCTTCTCCATTTGGTGCAGGATGCCGCTCTCGGTGACCACAATGAACTCCCCGGCCTCGGAGTTCGCGGCGAAGTTTAGCAGTCCTTTTGTTGAACCGACGTAGTCGGCATGGCGCAAAATAGCCTCGTCGCATTCGGGATGAGCCAGTACCATCGCCCGGGGATGACTGACTTTGAGCTGCACCAGGCTGCGTTCGCTGAACATCTCGTGCACGATGCACGATCCCTGCCACAGACGCATCTTCCGCCCGGTTTTCTTTTCAAGAAACGCGCCAAGATGCCGGTCCGGCGCAAAGAGGATGGGCTTGTCCTCGGGAATCTGCCGGATGATCTTCTCCGCGTTGCCCGAGGTGCAGATGATGTCGCTGAGTGCCTTGATCTCGGCGCTGCAATTGATATAGCTCACTGCGATGTGGTCGGGATACCGTTCCCGAACCGCGCGGAACTGCCCTGCCGGACAGCCATCGGCAAGCGAGCATCCGGCCTTCAAGTCCGGCAGCAGAACGAGTTTGTCGGGATTGAGAATCTTGGCGGTTTCGGCCATGAACAGCACACCGCAGAAGACGATCACATCCGCCTCTGTGCTCGCCGCCTGCCGGGAGAGTTCAAGGCTATCGCCCACAAAGTCGGCGAGATCCTGTATCTCGGAGTCCTGATAGTAGTGCGCCAGAATCACCGCGTTCATCTCTCGCTTCAAGCGGGAGATCTCAGCTAGATAATCGAGAATCACAATGCAAAGCCCATTTCCGCACTTTTTAAATACGCGAGATATCTCTAAGTTAATTCATCTGTCCACGACGGAGTTCTGCGCGGCGCACGTGCCCGGTCGGCCTGGTAAGAGCATGCTGGATGCAAAAAGACCTCCCGGAATTCGGGTACAGGCACCCGCGGCGCACGCCTACAGAGACGTTGGCGTTTCTTGCGCGGGACGAATGGCGCCCATTTCGACCCCCGCGCACGTCGCCGCTCTCGTCGCGAGCTCAGCACAATAGCCGAATATCGCCCTGGGCAGGGCGCGACAATATCAATAGCTTTGATAGAAGTTTGTAATCTGAACGATCTGTTACCGGTTGGTTTTCGCGATCCACCTCATCCCACCGTCAGCACCAGCTTGCCAAAATGGCTGCCCTCTTCCATACGCTCCAGCACCTCGCGTGCCTGGCCCCAGTGGAACTCCTCTCCCACCGGCCGCAGTTCCGCCAGCGAGATCGCCCGATTCATCTCCACAAAGTCCCTGCGCGACCCCACGTAGATGCCATGAATGCGCGCCATCTTGTGCAGGATCATGGCAATTGGCAACGGCTCGGCTGCGTTCGAAAGTACCCCCACCTGCGCCACTGTTCCGCCAATGCGTATGGCCTTCAGCGAGCGCGGCAGCGTGCCCAACCCGCCCACTTCCACCACCAGGTCAACCCCCTCGCCCCCTGTCTTGTCCAGCGCCCAGCGATCCCACTCCGGATTGTCGTGGTAGTTCAGCCCCGCGTCCAGCCCCAGTGCGGTGGCCCGCTCCAGCTTCTCGTAGTTGCTGCTGATGCCCAGCACCCGCGCTCCCCTGAGCCGCGCAAATTGAAGGGCAAAGATTGACACCCCACCCGTCCCCTGAATCAGAACAGTCGACCCGGCCTTCAGTTCCCCCGCCCCCAGCGCATTCCATGCCGTCACCGCTGCGCACGGCAGCGTCGCCGCTTCCTGAAAACTCAGGTGCTCCGGCAGCCTCACCAGGCCGGCCTCTTTCAGCACCACGTAGTCGGTGAGCATTCCATCAATGTCCCCGCCCAACGCTCCTCTGGCCCTGGAAGGCGTAAGCAGCCCGTCCTGCCAGTTCTGCATAAAGATTCCAGCCACGCGGTCGCCCGGCTTCCAGGCCGTTACTCCCTCGCCTGTCGCCACCACCTCGCCCGCTCCATCCGAGCAGGGGATGCGCGGAAGATGCATCTTTGGACTGTAGAGCCCTTTGATCATCAGCAAATCGCGATAATTGAAAGAAATCGCGCGTACGCCAACCAGCACCTCACCGGGCCCTGGCGTGGGTGTTGGCCGCTCCACAAACTCCAAAGAATCAACGCCAAACGACGAAATCTGCCAAGCACGCATGGGCCTAATCCTCCGCCCTTTCCGGGCAACCGTCTTCATTCCGCGGGATGCAACGCGGAAAACCCTCGTAGAATGAAGATATGGCTCGTGGTTGGGAAAGTAAATCCGTGGAGGATCAAATGGCAAATGCCGTGCAGCAGTCAGAGGTGGACCCCACCTTTGTAAGTGAGGACGCGCGTCGTCTCGCCGATTCAATACGTTCCGCTAAGGAACGTGAGAAACAGGCGCTTAACCTGCAACGCGAAAACATCTTGTCGCAAAGAACGTCAAATCCTGCCCGCCGTACCGCGCTTGAAGCTGCTCTGGCTCAGATTGAAGGCCAGATCAACGCAATGGGCTAGGAACCAGACGCGCCAGCGGAACCCGCTGGCGCCTGCCGCGCTACCCCTCGCGGTGGAAGAGCAGCGAATTGGCCTGGTCGATTGTGGTCATAACTACACGCGCAATGTTTACATGGGCAGGCCGGTTGACCACCCAGACAATTGTCTCGGCCACATCCTCAGGCCGCAGCGGTGTCAGGCCCTTATAAACCTTCTCCGCGCGCCCGGAATCCCCGTGGAAACGTACCAGGCTGAAGTCAGTCTCCACCATACCCGGATCCACACTGGTCACCCGCACCGGTGTTCCCAACAGGTCCTGGCGCAAGCCGTCGTTGATGGCCCGCTCCGCTGCCTTGCTAGCGCAGTAGACAGCGCCATTGGGATACGTTAGCTCGCCCGCCGTTGAACCCAGGTTCACCACGTGCCCCCGGCCCCGCACCACCATGCCCGGCACCACCGCGCGCGACATGTACAGCAGCCCCTTCACGTTGGTGTCGATCATCTCTTCCCAGTCTTCAATCTTCCCCATGTAGAGCTTGTCCATACCACGGCTCAGCCCGGCGTTGTTCACCAGCACATCAATCTCCGCCCACTCCGCCGGCAGCTCATCGATGGTCCTTTGCACCGCCTGGCGATTGCGCACATCCAGGTGGATCGAGTGCACAGACCCGGCTCCAAGTTCCAGCGCGCGCGAGGCCACTTCAGCCAGTTTGCCGCCACGACGGGCCGCCAGCAGCAGCCGCGCCCCCTCAGCCGCAAATGCCAGTGCTGCCGCTGCGCCAATGCCCGAACTGGCGCCCGTAATAAAGACGATTTTTCCTTTGAGACTCATGCCCCTATCCTACCTAAATATCCCTACTCCAACACACCCCGCCGCTCCGCCATGCGATATTGGCCCACCGCCCAATCCTCGCCGCCCAGCCCGCTTTGCCGCGCCTCCGCAAAAACCTCCGCCAGCGCATCGGCCAGGCTGAGTCGCGTCCTGCGTTCGGCGGCGGCCTCGCGCAGCAGCCCCAAATCCTTTGCGCCCAACTCGATGGTCGCTCCCGGCTGCTCCGGCGGATGCAGCATCACCTTGCCATACGCCGCGTAAAACGGCGACTGGAACAGCGCGCTGTTCACGGTCTCAAGAAATTTTGCCGGATCAATCCCCTGCCCCGCCGCATAAACAAAAGATTCCCCCAACCCGTGAATCATTGCGCTGATAAGAAAATTGCCGCCCAGCTTCACGGCATGCGCCTGCCGCGGCTCCCTGCCCACCACGGAGATGCCCCTCGAAATTGCTTCCAGGGGCCCCCTTGCCCTCTCCACCGCCTTGTCTTCGCCCGCAACCACAATCCACAGCCGGCCTTCCTCGGCCACGTTGGGCCGCCCAAACACCGGCGCGGCCACAAAGTCCACTCCACGCCGCGCATGTTCCGCCGTCAGCCGTTCGCTGAGCGCAACGCTGATGGTGCTCAGCAAAATATGCAGCCCGCCGGGCTTCAGCGCATCCAGCACACCACCGTCGCCAAACAGCACCGCATCGTGCGCCGCATCGTCAAACAGCATCGTCATAACCGCATCAGCCGCGCGAACCGCCTCGGCTGCTGACTCCGCAATCAGCGCTCCCTCGGCGCCCAGCGCCTCGGCTGGTCCGCGACTGCGGTTCCACACCGTCACCTGGTGCCCCGCGCCCAGCAGCCGCCGCGCAATCGGCGTCCCCATCTTGCCCAGCCCCAAAAATGCAATCTTCATCGCACAGCCTTTCCTGCCTGCCCGCGTGCCTGGGCAAACTCATTTCCATTGGATGAGTGAATCCTCCGTACGGACGCGAGCAGCCGTCAGCGCCTTACAGCTTCTGGATCAGAATCGTTCCCCGCTCCGCCCCCGCAATCGTCCCGCTCACAATCGCCTTCTGCCCGATCCCCGTCATGTTGAGAATCAGCACATTGGCGGCGGCCGGGTCAGGCCGCACCAGGTGAGGCGCAGGCGCTCCATCCAGCAGCAGCCGCACATCGCCAATTCCCTTCACCTGCCCGCTCTCCGCAACAAAGCGAAGCCGGTACTGGGTCGCGTCGGTAATCTTCTTCGTCACATCCACTTCAAACTTCGCACCCACCCAATGCCCCACCGTATTGGCTGCCCAGGTCTCGGTGGGCGCATCCCAGGTTGCCGGAGCCTCCGCGCCTGCATTGAAGGCTGCAAACCGCCGTATCCGCGGCTCGCCCTGCGTCTCTGTCACCTTCAGCCGCAAGCCTCTGGAGTCATGCCCCTGCAGCGCCACAATGCGCTTGTGTCCGATAGACGTTCCCGCATAGAGCGTCTTCCACTCGTTGCCCAGCAGCCCTTCCACGCAGAACGCGCGTACCCGCTGACCAAAACGGCAATCCTCTTCCAGAATCACGTGATCAACCCGCGTGGGCTTGGCCAGCCGCAGTTCAAGCTGCGTGCCCGTCCCCGCCGTCTCAGCCACGCTTTTGCCAAACCGCCGCCGTACCTCCGCGCCAAACTCCTTCGCCCGCGCAAAGTCCGCTTCAGGCATGTGTCCGCGCCGGTCCGCCGGTATGTTCAGCAAAAGTTGTGACCCGCGCCCCACTGAACGGTAGTACACCTCGACCAGTTGCTCCAGCGTCATCAGGTTGTGTTCGTTCTTCGTACTCCAGAACCAGTTGGGCCGCCGAATCGACACATCGGACTCAATCGGAATCCACGTGTCCCCCTCCGGGTCTCCGTGCATTGAGGTGGATGTGCCGGTGCGCGCATCGGCCCTGGTCTCCGCATTCCACAACGGGTAAGGCGCAAAGCCATACTCATTCCCCACCCACCGAATGGTTGCGTCCGGTCCTTGAAAGATTGCGGCATGAGCCGCGTACTTTCGCACCAGGTCCGACGTAGGCACCACGCTGGAGCCGTCAAACCACACCTCCACCATCTGCCCGTAGCGCGTTAGAACCTCGGTCAGCTGGGTGCGATACATGGCGTTATACGCAGCCTGCTTGCCTGGGTCTTTGCAAACGCCTCCCGTGCCCGCGCCAAAATAATCGTCGCGCGGCGACAGATAAACGCCCAGCCGCAGCCCATGTTTCTTGCACGAGGCAGAAAGCTCGGCCAGCACATCGCCGCGCCCGTCCTTCCATTTCGTATGCCTAATGCTGTAGGCGGTCGTCTCCGTCTGCCACATGCAGAACCCGCCCACATGCTTGGCCACAAAAACAATGTAGCGCGCCCCCAGATTCACCGCGCACTCTGCCCAGTTGTCCGTGTCGATTTCGGGATTGATCGCGTCCAGCGGCGTCGAGAGGTCGTCGCCTTCCTTGTCCTGCCAGGTATTGGGCGCAAAGTGGATAAACATGCCCACTTCCAGATCCTGCCACGCAACCTGATCCGCGGCGGGAATCGCGCGCGCTGCGCCTGCACTCTCCGCAGCCGCAGCCGCCACGCGGCCGCGCAAGGCAATACCAGCTACACCGGCAAGCGCGCCGCCCAAAAAGCCGCGCCGCCCCGTCATGACAATAGGCATCATTTGCTCCTCAATCTTCCAGAGGGGAAATCATACGGCAAGGCTGCTTAGTTGGGCGCGCCTGGCGTCTCCTCTGCCGCAAACGTGCACTCTCGGCACTGGCAAACTCGGCGCAGATACTCCCATGAATAAATGCCGCCCGAGTGCCCGTCCAGCCAGTTGAACTGGATAGCGTAGCGGCCCACCGCATGCGCGCTGGCCGGCTTGGCTGGCGGCGTATACATCACCAGCAGATCAGTAGGCTTGGGTTTGGGCTGGCCTGCCTTGCGGCCTTCGTTCTTGCGCTCTTCAATGCAGGTGGCGCAGGGGCAGGCCTCGCGCAGCCAGGCAAAGCTCCACGCGCTGTGGTGCCCATCGTTCCAGTCAATCTCCAGCCCCTTGCCCTCGGTCAGCAGTACGCGAACCTTCTCGGGGGTAACGGCGATGCGCGGCAGCGGCTGGTTCTCTTCTGTCTCGCGGGCCTTCTCTTCTACTGTCGAAATACGTATGCCTTCGTGACTCATGGCTTCATCTTATCGTCCCTGCGCCTGGTCCGCAGGGCCAAGGTGACAATCGCAATCACCAGCACCATGCTGCAACTGTTGGTCACAATCACGCTGGGCGAATTGGCCGTGATGCCATACGTAATCCATAACGCCACCCCCAGGCCAAAGACCAGAAACATGGCGAGAGACAAATCGCGGGCACTCTTCGAGCGCCAGATTCTATGTAATTGCGGCACCAGCGAAGCCGTGGTGCAAATACCGGCTGCTGAGCCAATCGTTTCCGTAATCCAGCGAGCGATCATCGTTAGGGATTTCTCCAGAAGAACCATGCTGCCATTGAAAGGCCAATCAGCACCACCAGCCCTCGCAGTATATGTTGGGGGACCATGCGCGCGAAACGGGCCGAGGTATAACCACCGATGGCGCAGACAACCATGGCCAATAAACAGAATGGCCAAACTACTTTGCCACTCACGGTGAAAATGACAACCGCGATCCCGTTGGCCAGGGTGGTGGTTGAGACCTTGAGCGCGTTGATCTCGTGCAGATCCTGGTAACCAAAGAGGGAGAGCACGGTGATAAGCAGAAAGCCGGCGCCGGCGCCGAAGTAGCCGATATAGAAGCAGACCGCGAAGGTAGCCAGAGAAACCGCAAGACGGCGCGGCGCATGGGGCGCGCCGGCGGCAGATGTATTGCGGCGCTGGAGCCAACGGGAGACAGGACCGCTCAGCGCAAAAATGGAGGAGGCGGCCAGCAGCAGCCAGGGCACCAGGTGAACAAAGGTCAACTGCGGCGTGTTGAGCAAGACCACTGCCCCTGCTGTGCCTCCCAGCAGGCCAGCCAGCCCCATGGGCACCACCATGGCAATATTCTTGCGGAAATCGTTGCGGTAGGCGGCAATCGACGTGAGTTGGCCAGGCCAGAGCGCCACCGTGTTGGTAGCGTTGGCTTGAATCGGAGCGATATTCATGCTCATCATGGCCGGAAAAGACAAAAACGACCCGCCCCCGGCCACGGCATTCAGCACTCCGGCCAGAAACGCAGCCACCGTGAGCCAAAGCCAGTGCCAGTCCATGTATGCGGGAAGGCTGGAAACATGCATCATCAGCCCCCTATTGTAGAGGGCCGCCCCGCTCCCCCTCCTCAACCAGCATCAAATCGAGTTCCCCTGCCCACTTTCTTGCCATTTTCCCCCACTTCCGCCTTCGAAATATCAACTACTTCAGCCAAAATCGCCTACGCTGTCTCCTTATCTTTATGTAAATAAATGACTTGTCATAAATATTTAAATATTAGCGTATTACGCTCATATTTTATGATTCATTTATGCTATTATTTCGTCAGATTGATTGAGCGGCTGGGACTCATCCCTGCCCCATCATCCAGAAATCACCAGGAGGTAAACATCATGGCAATTACTCGTTGGGACCCGTTCCGGGAGGTAGTCAGTCTGCAGAATCGCGTCAACTCGCTCTTCCACAACCTGGGCGAAGCAGAAGCCCCGCTGGCGGCTGCAAGTTTTGTTCCCGCGGTCGATATCTATGAAGACGCACAGAAGCTCGTGCTCAAGCTTGAGATCCCCGGCATCGACGAAAAGGACCTTGATGTCCGCGTCGAAGACAGCACGCTCACGGTCAAAGGCGAGCGCAAGTTCGAGGCCGAGGAGAAGGAGAAGAACTTCCATCGCATCGAACGCAGCTACGGCAGCTTCTTCCGTGCCTTCTCGCTGCCCTCAACCGTCGAGACGGATCACGTCCAGGCCAACTACAATGCAGGCGTGCTCAAGCTGGAACTGAAGAAGAAGCCCGAAGCCCAGCCCAAGCAGATCAAAATCAACGTCGCAGCGTAAATGCGGCGGCGAGTGGGCGAGTGAGCAATCCTGTGCATTGCCCACTCGCCACTTTCATGTTCACTGTTTACTGAGGGACTCATGGCTATTCGTTGGGAAAAATTTACCGTCAAGTCGCAGCAGGCAATGCAGCAGGCACAGTCACGCGCAGCGGAGTTGGGCAACCCCGAACTCCAGCCCGTACACCTGCTGCTGGCGCTCATTGAAGATCGCGAGGGCGTCATCCCCGCCGTGCTTGAAAAAATCGGCGTCCCCAACGAACGGCTCGAGCATGAATTGCACTCCATCGAGGAGAAGCTGCCCCGCGTGGCCGGTACCGCCGCGCAGCCCGGCCCAAGCCAGGCCCTCTCCCGCGCGCTCGACCAGGCATTCAAAGAGGCCTCCAACTTCAAGGATGAGTACGTCTCCACCGAGCATCTGCTGCTCGGCATCGCCTATTTGAAAGGCGACACGGCGCGTGAAGCACTGGCCGCCGTTGGCGCCACGCATGAAGACATCCTCAAGGCGCTTACCGCCGTGCGCGGCTCCCAGCGCGTAACCGATCAGAACCCCGAAGGCAAATTCCAAGCGCTTGAAAAGTACGCCAAGGACCTTACTGAGCTGGCCCGCCGTGGCAAGCTTGACCCCGTCATCGGCCGCGACGAAGAGATTCGCCGCGTCATCCAGGTCCTCAGCCGCCGCACCAAAAACAACCCCTGCCTCATCGGCGAGCCCGGCGTAGGCAAGACCGCCATCGTCGAAGGCCTGGCCCAGCGCATCATCAAGGGCGACGTGCCTGAGAGCCTCAAGAACAAGCGCGTCATCTCCCTCGATCTCAGTTCCATGCTGGCCGGCGCAAAGTTTCGCGGCGAGTTTGAAGACCGCCTCAAGGCCGTGCTCAAGGAGATTGAAGAGTCCAACGGCGAAATCGTCCTCTTCATTGACGAGTTGCATACCCTCGTCGGCGCCGGCGCTGCAGAGGGAGCTATCGACGCCAGCAACATGCTCAAGCCCGCGCTGGCCCGCGGAGAACTGCGCGCCATCGGCGCCACCACCCTCAACGAGTACCGCAAGTACATTGAGAAGGATGCCGCCCTCGAGCGCCGCTTCCAGATTGTCTACGTTGGCGAACCCAATGTTGAAGACACCATCGCCATCCTGCGCGGACTCAAAGAGAAATACGAGGCGCACCACAACGTGCGCATCAAGGACGCGGCCATCGTTGCCGCCGCCACCCTCTCCCATCGCTACATCAGCGACCGCTTTCTGCCTGACAAGGCCATCGACCTCGTCGATGAAGCCGCGGCTTCCCTCGCCATTCAAATTGGCTCCGTGCCCACTGAGATCGACCAGTTGGAGCGCGAAAAGACATCGCTTGAAATTGAACGCGCCGCCCTCAAGCGCGAGACTGATGCCCACAGCATCGACCGACGCAATCACGTGGATCGCGAAGTGGCTGCGCTCACTGAGAAGATCACCGCGCTCCGCTCCCACTGGACCAGGGAGCGCGATGCCATCAGCCGCGTCAGCGAGTTAAAAAAACGCATTGAGGCGCTGCGCTTCGAAGCGGAAGAACAAACCCGCAAAGGCCTGCTCGACCGTGCCGCGCAAATCCAATATGGCGAACTGCCCAAGCTTGAAGAGGAACTCAAGCAGTTGAACGCCGTGCAAGACGGCAACACGGGCAGCGCGCGCATGCTAAAGGAAGAGGTGGACGAGGAAGACATCGCGGCCATCGTCAGCAAGTGGACCGGAATCCCCGTCACGCGCATGCTTGAGGGAGAAGTCCGCAAGCTCGTCGAAATGGAGCAGCGCCTCCGCGAGCGTGTCGTTGGCCAGGATGCCGCGCTCACCGTTGTCGCCAACGCTATCCGCCGCTCACGCGCTGGCCTCAGCGACCCGCGTCGTCCCATCGGCAGCTTCATCTTTCTCGGCCCCACTGGCGTCGGCAAAACTGAAACCGCCCGCGCCCTTGCTGAGTTTCTATTCGACGACGAGCAAGCTCTGGTCCGCATCGACATGAGCGAGTACATGGAGAAGCATGCCGTCGCACGCCTCATCGGCGCGCCTCCCGGATACGTTGGCTACGACGAAGGCGGCCAGCTCACTGAGGCCATTCACCGCCGTCCCTATGCCGTCATCCTCTTCGACGAAATCGAAAAGGCGCACCCCGACGTATTCAATATCCTTCTGCAAGTCATGGACGACGGCCGGCTCACCGACGCCAAGGGCCGCACCGTGGACTTCAAGAACACCGTGCTCACCATGACGTCGAACCTCGGCGCAAGCATGCTGGTTACGGATGCGCTCAAAACCGAGCACGACTTCGACATGGCCCGCGAGTCCGTCCTGCGCGTCTTGCGCGAGCACTTCCGTCCCGAGTTCCTCAACCGCGTCGATGACATCGTGATCTTCCGCCCGCTCGGCAGCGCGCAGATGAGCCACATCCTTGATCTGCGCCTCAACGAGGTAAGCAAGCTGCTCGAAGACCGCCAGATCTCCCTCGAACTCACCGAGTCCGCGCGCCAACTCATTCTGGCCGCCGGCTCAGACGCGGCCTACGGCGCACGCCCGCTCAAGCGAGCCTTGCAGCGCATGGTTCAGGACCCGCTCGCCATCAAGATACTCAATGGCGAAGTGCTGCACGGGGCGCACGTCCGCATCGACGTAGACCGCAAGTCGAACCAGTTGCAATTCGAACCCATGACCCGCGAAGCCATGGCCTAAGCAAGGCTCATCAAATGTTAATGAAAACTGGGTACCCCATCCTTCGCGCTTTTTGCGAAGGGTGGGATAGATCGGCACTAATACTCAAACGCATCCATCTCTATCTACAAAAAAATAAGAGCCTGTCATCCTGAGCGACCGCAGGGAATCGAAGGATCTGTGGTTGCTTTTCCCTTCTTCCCATCAGCCTGCATACCAAGCCAAACAACTACTGCCGCAACTCCACCAGCGTAGCCCCCTGCCCGCCCTCATTTTGCGGAGCCTCTTCAATCCCGGCCACATGCGGATGCCCTTTCAAAAACTCCCGCACCCCGCGCCGCAAGATTCCCGCGCCATGCCCGTGAATAATGCGCACCCGCGGCAGCCCCGCCATAAAGGCGCGATCAAGATACTGCTCCAACTCACCCGTAGCCTCATCCACTGTGCGCCCAATCAGGTTGATCTCCATGCGCATGTCGTCCGTGTTCGCGCTCGACACCGTCACATGCACGTTCTTCTGCCGGCGCGCCGCCGCCAGCGGGTCCGCGCGCTCCGTTAGCTGCGCCTCTCCCGCGCGTACCACTTCGGCAATATCATCGCGCTTCACGCGCATCTTGATCGGCCCCAGCGACACTTCAAACAGGTCCTTCTCCACCTCGCGCTGCACCACGGCAATCTTGCCCATCGACTTCAACCGCACCTGGTCGCCCGCCGCCACGTGCTTCACCACGTGCGGTTGCGCGTTTGCATCGCCTTGATCCGCGCCGCTCCGATGCGCCACCACCGTCTGGTTAAAGCTCTCCTGAAACTCGCGCCGCAGGCGCAGCATGCGCCTCTCCGCTTCTTTGGATAGCTTCTGCTGCGAGGCGCGATCTTCAATGGCCCGCACTGTCTCCCGCATCTGAAATTCGAAATCCTTCAAGAGCGACGCCAGCTTTGTCTCCAGCTCGCGCGTGCGTTTGCGCAGTTCCACGTCGCCTTCGCGCGCCAGCTTCGCCCGTTCCTGATTCAGCGCATACTGCTGCTCGCGCGCGGCCTTGCGCTCCACTTCCAACTGCGTAAGCTCGTTGTGCAGCTTGTCCAGGAACCGCGCAATATCCACCTGCTGCGAACCCAGCCGCTGCCGCGCCGCAACAATAATCTCGTGATTCAGCCCCAGCCGCTCCGCTGTTTGAATGCCCGCCGAAGCCCCCGGCACGCCCAGTCGCAGTTGATAGTTCGGTGCCAGCGTCAGTTCATCCACGCCCGCCGCCGCATTCAGCACGCCATCGGTATTCGCTGCGTAAACCTTCAGCGAAGTGTGATGCGTCGAAATCAGCGACCACGCCTCTGCGGCAAGAAAGTGGCTCGCTATCGCCACCGCCAGCGCCGAGCCCTCTTCGGGATCGGTCGATGAACCAAGCTCGTCCAGCAGCACCAGTGACCGCGCCCCCGCCAGCCGCGACAACCTGTCCAGATTCGTGATGTGCGCCGAGAACGTTGACAGCGCCGCCTCAATCGATTGCGCATCGCCAATGTCCGCCAAAAACGCCGTGAACACCGGGAAGCTCGCCGCCGTGGCAGCCACCGGCAATCCAGCCTGCGCCATCATCGCCAGCAGCGCCGTCGTCTTCAGCGTCACCGTCTTGCCGCCGGTGTTCGGTCCGCTGATAATCAGTTGCCGCTCAGCCGACGTAAGCTCCAAAGCCAGCGGCACAATCCGCCCGCCAGTCGCCCGCAGACGCTTTTCCAGCAGCGGATGCCGCGCCCCTTCCAGATGCAGCAGATCCCGCGTAATCGCCGGAGCAACGCAGTCGTACTCGCGCGCAAAACGCGCCCGAGCCTGCAAGCTGTCCACCAGTGCCAGCACCCGTGCGCCTTCCACAAGCCCTTGCGCATAGCCGCCCACCTGCCGCGTCAGGGCAACAAAGATGCGGTGAATCTCCGCCTGCTCTTCTTCAATCAGCCGTACCAGTTCGTTGTTCTGCTCAATCGTCTCCAGCGGCTCCACATAAACCGTTTGCCCGGACGAACTCGCCCCGTGCACCACGCCGCTCACGCGCCGCTTTAGCTCCGCGCGCACCGGAATCACAAACCGCTCACCGCGAATCGTGATCAGGTCTTCCTGCGTCGATCCATCGGCGGAAAGCTTGCGCAGCGCCGCCCGCAGGCTCTCTTCAATCAGTCGCTGCTGCCGCTCCTGCTCGCGCCGTATGCGCCCCAGCTCCGGCGATGCATTATCGGCCAGCGACCCATCCGGCTGAATCGTCCGCTCAATCGTCTCCGCCAGAGGCCGCAAACTCGTCGTCAGTGCGGATGACAGCGACGAAAGCCCCGGCAGCCTGCCCACCAGCCGTGCCGGCGGCGAATGCAACAGCGCCTGCCACGACGCCACATCGTTGGCCAGCCGCGCCACCGCCTGCAACTCCGTAGCTTCCAAAGCCGCGCCCGGAATCTGCGCCTTGGCCGCCAGTTGCGTCGGATCGAACAGCCCGCCCAGCGGAATGGAAACCTGTTCCTCCAGCGCCAGCCTTACCTCGCCGGTAAGCTGATGCTGGCGCGTAATCCACTCTTCATCGGTAGAGGGCTTGAGATCGAGAATCGCGTGCCGCCCCACAGGCGACGCGGAAAATCCTGCCACCAACGCAAGCAGTGGCTCCCACTCAAGCGCAACAAAATCGGCGTGTTCCACCGGAAACGGAATTGGATCAAGCAAGCTCATGGTCACACCTATTCTATCGGGCACACGTGCGCTCGCAACGAAGTTACAGTTCTATGCCTAAGACGTGAAAAGCAGCTATTGCCCTGGAACGGCACGTCGCAGCGCCGCCCGCGCCAGCAAGCGCGTCGAGTCCAGTGTTGGAATCGGCGAATTTCCGTCGTTCATGATCAGCGGAATCTCCGTGCATCCAAGAACAACCGCATCGCACCCCGCTTGTTGCATGCGTCCAATCACGCGCTGAAATGTCTCGACCGCCTCCGGCTTGAACACTCCGCGAACCAGTTCTTCCATGATGATGCGATTGATTTCTTCGCGTTCCGCGGGTTCGGGGCGCAGATACGTTAATCCACGCGCAGCAAGTCTCTCCGGATAAACCTCGCTCTCCACCAGCCATCGCGTTCCCGTCAGCGCAATCCGTTTGTAGCCGCGCTTCACCGCCTCTGCCCCCACAACCTCTGCAATATGCAGCCATGGCAGCGGCGACCGCGCTTCAACGGGGCCAAACGCTTGGTGGATCGTATTATCCGGACAAATCAGAAAATCAGCCCCGGCCTTGGCCAGCTTTTCCGCGGACGCGAGCATCATCTCTGCCACGCCCTGCCAGTCGCCGCGCTCAATCTTCTCCATGTACTCGCCAAAGGAGAAGGTATGCATCGTAATCTCAGGATGCTTGTGCGGACCGAGCAACTGCTCCCCTTCCACGCATATCGTCCGATAGCAAAGCGATGCACCTTCGGCAGAACATCCAACGATTCCAATGTGTTTGGACATGCGTTGATTCTACAAAGAACCGGCTAGGTGCATCGTCCCTTCCAACAAAGCCCCGTGCCCCATCTAAACCGCGCACTTTGCGGTTTGGGTGGCAGATCAAAACACCCAACCAGCCAGTTCTTCTAGTCCCTAGTCCCTAGTCCCTCAGTCCCCATCCCTTGCACGCCTTCCCACCTTGCCACCACCGCCGCCGCCATGCAGTTCCCCACCACGTTCAACCCCGTCCGCCCCATATCCATAAGCGTATCCACACCCAGCAGCATCAGCACGGCAGCCGAAGGAATCTGAAACGACCCCGCAACCCCCATCAACACCACAAGCGTCGCGCGCGGCACACCGGCGATGCCCTTGCTCGACAGCGCCAGCGTAGCCAGCAGCACAATCTGCTGCACCACGCTCAGGTGCAACCCGCCGGCCTGCGCCGCAAACAGCGCCGCCATGGCCAGGTAAAGCGTAGACCCTGTGAGATTGAAGCTATACCCCGTCGGAATCACGAACGAAACAATCCAGCGCGGCACGCCAAACTCTTCCATGCGCTCCATCGCCAATGGCAGCGCGGCTTCCGACGACGTCGTCGCAAACCCGATCGCTGTCGGCTCCGCAACCGCCACAGCAAAGCGGCGCAGCGGAATCCGCGCCAGCATCAAAATCGGCCCCAGCACAAACACCACAAAAATTACCAGCGTCCCATAGCAGGTAGCTGCCAGCTTCAGCAGCGGCAGCATCGTGGCCAGCCCCATGCTCCCCACCGTGTACGCCAGTGCCGCACCCGCCGCCAGCGGCGCAACGTACATGATGATCTTCGTCATCCGGAACATCGTCTCAGTCAGCGACTGCAACACGCTCACCAGCGGCGCGCGCTTGCTCTCAGGCAGCGTGGCCAGCGCCGCACCAAACAGCAGCGCAAACACCGCCACCTGCAAAATCTGGTTTTGTGCCACCGCCTGCGCAATGTTTTCCGGAAAAATATTCAGCACCACGCCCTGCCACCCGGCCTGGTGTGCAATCGGGGCCTCTGCTTGCGTCGAGACAGGCAGCACCACGCCCACTCCAGCTTTCGTCAGATTGATGGCCACCGCCCCCAGAATCAGCCCCAGCGTCGTCACCACTTCAAAGAACACAATCGACTTGATGGCGACCCGGCCCACGCCCTTCAATTCGCCATGTCCCGCAACGCCGGTTACGATGCCGCCAAAGATCAGCGGCGCAACAATCATCCGAATGAGGCGCAGAAAAATCTCGGCAATAACGTGGGTTTGCGTGGCCAGTTGCGGCGCATCCGCGCCAAGTTCCGCCCCCGCCAGCATGGCAAAAAATGTCCACACCAGCAGCGAGCGCCGCTGCCAGGCAAAGGGCACAAGCAGCCCCAGGCCCGCCCATCGCACTGCCGCGGCAACTTCAGCGCTGGTGTGCATCAGGCTGGCCGCCAGGCCCGCCGCAAACAGCAGGGCGGCCGCCGCAAGCACAATGCGTGTGGCAGCGCCGCCCGGTTTCTCAAGACTATGCGTTTGGTTGCGTGTCATTCGTGGCCTTTGGGTTCAAGGTCACTATTATCCCCTGTTGCCTTATGCCAAGTCGAAAGCCGGCATTGCAACGCCTGCCCAGGTGGCCGCCGCGCGGCATCTGCCGGCGGCAGTTTCTCGATACAACTCTGGCATCAGGGTACGATGGAACCGCGATAGCGCCATCGCAGAACACAATCAATCTAAACTACTGCATTCTCTATTTGCTTGAACTGGCAGTCGTCGTCGCAGCCGCTGCCGCCGGGCAGGCCGCGCAACCGCCGCCCCCGCAGGGAGCCGCTGCCGGAGCGGTCGTTGTTGTGCTCTTTGCGCTCTCCGCTGCAGGCGCACTGCTCTTGCCCGCATAGTCGTTCACATACCACCCCGCACCCTTGAAGTGCAGTCCCGGCGCGGTCAGCGGACGTTCCAGCACGCCCTGGCAAACCGGGCATTCACGCTCCGGCTCGGCGCTGAAGTTCTGAATCTTCTCAAATCTGTGGCCGCACTTGGTGCAGCGATACGCATACATCGGCAAGGTCTTTTATCCCTCTGGGAAGAGGCTCCCACTGTCTCTATTGTACCGGTAGCGTGGCAAATATGCGCAAAACCCGCCCTCGCCTGTTACCTGCGCTCGCCCGGCCGCAACACAACCTCGTATTCTGGCATCACCTCAACGCTCGTCACCCCTGCGGTCTGCCCCTGCGCGTTCATCTGCGCCCAGGCGCGCGCATCCAGGTAGACCGGCGCATCGTGCGGCAGCGGCAACACTTCCACCTGCAGCTTTTGCCCAAAGGCCCCCGGCAAAAACCGCTTCATCCCAATCTCCCAAACGCGTCCGTTGTAGAAGTCGTCATCCAACAGCCGTCCGCCCGCACTCAACCGCGCCTCATCGCCCGCATAGTGGATGCGCACAAAAATATCGCTCAACCCCTCCATCGGCTGCTGCGGAATCGTCAATGTCCACGCCGCCGCCCCGGCAAAATCCGCATCCTCAGGCGCCTGTGGCCTGTCTTTCTTGCGCGCAGACATCTGCATCGCCGGCCTCGCCGCGGCATCCCTGCTCTTCGCCCACTCAAACTCAATCTTGCGCGGGGCAATCTTCCACCGCTGCTCCTCTTGCCATAGCTGCCCAGGGTGATCCTTCCCACCGGGCATAAAGGCCAGCGCCGCCAGGCGCGACCGATCAACAGAGCGCAGGTGCACGCCCTCACCGTCCGCAAACACGTCCGCCTCCGTCAGCAGCGCTGTATCCACGCCACCCAGCTTCACCTGCCAAAACTGCTCCGCCTGCTTCTCCGTCAGCAGCACAATGCGCGCCTTGCGGCCGCTCTTTCCAGCCACTTCGAGCCATGTATTCCTGCCCGGTCCGATCCCCCGCACAACGATGCAGCCATCCTCCCGCGTAACCGTCCCGCTCTCTGCATGAACCGCGGCTACGCTCCCCGCATCAAGCGCAAACTCCGCCCCCACCCCAGGCACGGCAAAGAAGAACCAATTGGTCTCCCCGCCAATCTCCACCCGCGACAATAACTGCGCCGTGCCGTACCTCAGCGTCCCCGCCCCCAAGTCCAGATTTACCGGCCACACAAAATAGCTGTTCGCAGGCACATCAATCGGCACGTGCGGCACCTTCACCGCCCCCTTCGCCAGCTTCACCTGTACCTGAAAGCCCTTGCGCTCCGCCATCTCATGCTTGCGAACATAGTTATTCGCAAACAG
>Ga0316230_1000865_pt1 | contig 36575 bp, 30 predicted proteins | sample TBH18025metaG_FD_206004 | JGI IMG/M metagenome (GOLD analysis project Ga0316230, IMG submission 206004) | Freshwater microbial communities from Trout Bog Lake, Wisconsin, USA - TBH18025 | ecosystem: Environmental > Aquatic > Freshwater > Lake > Hypolimnion/Profundal zone | place: USA: Wisconsin... | reverse complement strand
AGCCAGGAAGTCCGCAATATGATCCCCTTTCCGGCATAGTGCAGAACTGCTTCTTCCCCGGCCAGTTTACTGGTTCCATAAACAGATTGTGGATTCGTTTGATCGGTCTCACTATAGGGAATCCATGTTTTTCCGTCAAAAACATAGTCCGTTGAGACATGAACCATTAGTGCATCTATACCAGTTGCTGATCTGGAAAGATTTTCAACAGCAGTTGCGTTAATCAGATAAGCAGTTGAATCATCTGATTCTGCTTTATCCACAGCAGTATAGGCTGCACAGTTTATGATCACGTGAGGTTTGTTGGTTGCACAAAATAAATCAACTTTCTGTGGATCAGTAATATCGAGTTCATCAATATCTGTATAAATGAATTCGTAATCAGGGTAGTCTTTTGCCAGGACCCGAATTTCATTTCCCAACTGACCATTTGAACCGGTTACTAGGATTTTCATTTTCAAATTATTAAATTATAACAGATGAAGTAGCCATGGTTGAAAAATCACAAACCGAAGATGAATATTCCACCATGGCTATTCGCTTCGCTGATCTTCGATTCCATTTGTATCAAAAATCTCATTATTAACAAGTCAAATTATGTTTATATGAATGAAATCCTGCCGGTTTTCAGATAATTGAGGCAAAATAATCAATGGTTTTTATCAGCCCTTCATTGAGTTGAATTTTCGGTTCCCAGTCCAATTCTTTTTTAGCCAAGTTGATGTTGGGTTGGCGTTGTGCCGGATCATCAGGCGGCAGTGGCATCCGGATAATTTTTGATTTGGAGTTGGTAAGTTTGATAACCAGTTCTGCCAACTGGAGTATCGTAAATTCGTTAGGATTGCCAATATTGACAGGACCAGTAAATTCATCACGCGAGGCCATCATTCGGATCATCCCTTCAACAAGATCATCCACGTATTGAAAACTGCGGGTTTGCTGACCGTCTCCATAAATGGTTATATCCTGGCCCTGTAAAGCTTGCACGATAAAATTGGATACCACCCTTCCGTCATGGGGATGCATCCTCGGACCATAGGTATTGAAGATCCGGATTATTTTGATTTTAACATTATTTTGTTTGTGGTAATTAACGAAGAGGGTCTCTGCAGATCGCTTTCCTTCATCATAACATGACCGCTCACCAATCGGATTTACGTGTCCCCAATAACTTTCAATTTGTGGATGGATTTGGGGATCACCATAAACTTCACTGGTAGAAGCCTGTAAAATCTTCGCTCTTATCCGTTTGGCAAGTCCCAGCATGTTAATGGCCCCCATCACCGAGGTTTTCATCGTCTTGATGGCATTATACTGATAATGTACAGGTGATGCCGGGCAAGCCAGGTTGTAAATTTCATCTACTTCGATAAAGAATGGCATGGTTACATCATGTCTAATCAATTCAAAATAAGGATTATTCAGCAAATGAACGATGTTTTGCTTTTGTCCGGTGAAATAATTATCCAGGCAAACCACCTCATTTCCCTCCTTCAGAAGCCGGTCGCAAAGATGCGATCCGACAAACCCGGCTCCACCGGTAACTAAAACCTTTTTTCTAATCATGATCCAGTTGGTTATTAATATAAACCGGTCTGCTCCGAAGAGCAGCTTCCGGTATTGTCAAATGGGAAATAAAATTATTTGGTTGTATCAATTCCGATGCAGAAATATTCGAACCCTTTGCGTTTCATTTCGTCTATTTCGTAGATATTTCTTCCATCGAAAATAACAGGGGCATTCAGTAATTTTCTGACAATGTTGAAGTTAGGTACCTTAAATTCGGGCCATTCTGTAACCAGCAGCAGACAATCGGCATCGATCAGTGCTTCGTATTGATCTTCTGCATAAGTGATTGTGTCTCCCAAAGTGTGTTCGGCTTCTTTCATGGCAACGGGATCATAGGCCTTAACCTTGACACCGGCTTCGAGCAATTTCTTGATGATAACTAGGGAAGGAGCCTCACGCATATCGTCGGTTTGCGGTTTAAAGGATAATCCCCAGATAGCCACCGTTTTACCATTTATATCACCTTTGAAGTACTTCATTATTTTATTGTAAAGCACTGACTTCTGATCCTGGTTGACCGCTTCTACTGCTTTCAGAACCCTTAATTCGTAATCAAAATCCTCAGCAGTATGAATTAACGCTTTTACATCTTTGGGGAAACAAGATCCCCCGTATCCAATTCCAGGATAGATGAATTTATTTCCAATTCTGGAATCTGAGCCAATTCCCTTACGAACCATATTAATATCAGCACCTACAATTTCACAAAGATTGGCAATGTCATTCATAAAACTGATCTTGGTGGCCAGCATAGAATTTGCAGCATATTTGGTCATTTCGGCGGAGGTGATATCCATGAAAATAATTGGATGTCCATTCAAGGTAAACGGTTTATAGAGGCTTTTCATGAGCTCTTCGGCCCGGGGAGAGTCGAGACCCACCACAATACGGTCAGGTTTCAGAAAATCGTCAATAGCTGCACCTTCTTTCAAAAACTCAGGATTTGATGCCACATCAAAGGGGATATTAACCCCTCTTTTATCCAGTTCTTCCTGTAAAGCCTGACGTACTTTCTGAGCAGTGCCCACAGGAACTGTACTTTTTGTAACAATAAGCAGATAATCTTTCATATTTCTTCCACAATCACGCGCAACACTTAAAACGTACTGAAGATCAGCGCTTCCGTCCTTATCCGGAGGTGTTCCGACAGCTGTAAACAAAACTTCGCAATCTTCCAGGGCCTCCGAGATATTTGTTGTAAACTGTAATCTCCCTTTTTTCATATTCCGGTGAACCATATCTTCGAGGCCTGGCTCATAAATTGGAATAATTCCGTTTTTTAGATTCTCAATTTTTCGGGTGTCGACATCAACACACATTACTTCAATCCCTACTTCAGCGAAACAGGTTCCGGTTACAAGACCTACGTATCCACTTCCAACAATTGCGACTTTCATAATTTTGCGGTGTTTGTTTTAAAATATTAACAAATATAAGTATTGTTCTAATGTAATCATAGTCGTGAATGTAATTCTATTGTTAAAGAAATTGATTATAAAAAGATATGATAAAGTTATTGATTATGTTTGAAAATTTCACAATTTGATAAATTTCCCTGAGCTGTTAAATATATCAGAATGAATAGCATAAAAATAAACTCCTGAAGGAATATTTAGCAGATGCACCTCAATAGTCGGATTAACTAATGATAATTTCTCTTCTTGGGACTGAATAACCAGTTCCCCTTTTATATTGTAAATATTCAGATATATGGTTGATTTAATTTGTTTTGAAAGACTGATTACTAACAGGTCATTTACAGGGTTTTGCAACAGTCTGGTCTGTAAATTACCTGTTGCCGGCATAATAACGGAGGTAGTATCATATACCAATTCAAAGGCGCCGATATCTGACTTAATTCCGTAAGGTCGCCGGGTACCCTCAAAATCAAAGTTAATTTGTGAGTCTATATCCGCACGATCAATCAGTGGGGAACCAAGTATCTGTTTAAAATCCCCAGGCGATTGCATGGCCGATGAGGTAAAATGGACAGATTCGGCATTGCGTGCCAGGTAATTATTTTGGAATATCACACTGGTTCCGGGATTTGGAAGCATAATATAAGAGTCGATCCCTTTAAAATGGGTAGGCCCATTTTGGTAATAGTCGTAATTTCCAGGATTGATGATAACATTTGAAGCTACCAGATTATTTTTACTTTTAATACTTGCAAATCGGATACCATCTGATTTGGGATTAACGATATCGTTGAATTGAATATAAAAAGTTGAGTCATTCTGAACTGAAGTATCCGCTACAAAAATGCCGTGCTTCATCTGGGTTTTGTCGGATGGTGCAAAAGCGATGCCTGCATTAAGAATAATATTATTGAATACTCTACAGCCGCCAAGTCCCAGCAAATCAATGCCGTCTCCGTTTCCCTGACTGATAAAATTATTGAAACAATCACATTTTGTACCCCCGCCAATTAAAATCCCCGACATTTGATTGACAACTCCGGCCTGACTGTCGTAAAGGATTGTATTGTTATAAATATTGCAATTTTTTGAGGCTGAACTTACCTGGATACCATCCCATCCTGAGTATTCAACAAGATTATTGTAGATTTGCACTCCATCAAGCAGACTTGGCATTAACAATACTGAATTATTGTTACAGGTAAGTGCTTGCCCTGAATATTGAGAGCTTCCGATATACATTCCTTCATTGCCTGTATTGGCTATAAAGTTGTCATGAATTATCGTATTATATTGCGTAAAGGTTCCCCTAACAGATGCTAGGGTACAATCGGGATCGGTTTTGGCGTAGATACCCGCGATCGATGTATTTTGGATAGAGAAATGATCAATTTCAATATCGGAACTTAAATTTCCAATCCCAAGCCCGGCACCATTCGCAACACGCTTTATTTGAATACCATAGAATTGATTGGGATTACCGGTTCCGGTAAATTTTATATACTTGCAATTCTGAATAGAAACCCCAAAATAATTATCTGTATCAATGATTAGTTCTCCTCCTGAATTAATCATAACGATTGGTTTGCCCGGAGCTCCCCTGAAATTCTTAAGGAGAAGGTATGTACGCATTCCTGCAGTAAATAACAAAGTGTCACCGGCAACAACTCCTTTATATTCGATGTCATTCCCATCCAGATAAAGTTTATCTAAAGGTATCACATAACTTGCCGCTTGGACAAATTTCGGTTGTATACTTAGTAGGATCAGTAAAAATAATATTGACTGAATAAATCCCATTCAAATATTTTTTATTTTTTATTTTTAATATCCTTATGGATAATATTTTCAGCTGGATCGGAAATAAAGGAGTGTTCAGTTGCATTAAAAGAATTCACCTGTTTCCTCGCATTAATTAAAGACCATAACATGAGAATAGCCCCCAATGGTAACAGATAAGTAATCTTAAGAGTAGATATGTTCATAAACTTTCTTGGAACCGATAAAAGCATACTGGTGACAAACATCAAAAATAAAGCAATCAAATCAAGCTTTATTGCATTAAAGTTAAATACCAAAGAAATAACACCTATGAAGAAAATAAAACTTCCTAAAAGGATGCGGGGAGGTTGAAAATGTTGAACAGTTTTTTCGAAATAATCGATGTTACCTTTAAGGAGAAGTTGATTGAAAGCCTTAAAAAAATGGTTCTTTGCAAATGATAATTGTATTGAAATCCATCTTGTCCGCTGTCGGACAAGGTTTTTCATTATATCAGTTTTTTCATCGTAAACGTAAACATCTTCAAGATATTCAATTTTAATTTTTTTCTCAATTAATTTAAGCTCAAGTTCTTTGTCTTCACCAAAAGAGTCAATTTTTGACATTAAATCTTTAAATAATTGATATTCAAAGGCCATTCCTGAACCAATTAAAGCCGATGATAATCCGACTACGCGATGTCCTTTACGAAAGATATGGTTGTTTATTTCTTCACTTATAGCATCCATGATTGCAAAAGGAGTATTAAGATTTTTAGCTGTTCTGTGACATTGTACAGCGATATATCCCATTTCAAATGCTCCGTTAACCTTGGTAAGAAATCTCTTTTCCATCAGATTATCCGCATCTAATACCACTACAATATCATATTTTTTGTCTAATACCTCCATAGCCCTGTTTAAAGCTTTTGATTTGGAACTTATATCAAAAGATACTTCAATTATTTTTATAGGAAGGGTTTGCAAATTCTGCAATGTTTGAGGACTAAAACTGTCGGCGATAATTACCAGATCGTAATATTCAGATCCATAATCCTGATTTAATGAATTTTGTGCCGAATCGAATATAACATTATCTTCCTTGAATCCGGGTACAAGTACAGCAATCTGCTTTTTGGCTGAAGCTGCAGGTAAATTGATTTTATGTTTAAAAAGACCGGCTACTGAAAAGAAAAGTAGATAGAATGTATAAAATGAAATAATTATTATAAGTGTCCATTTGACATAATCTGCAATAAATATAAAAGTTTCCATAATTTAAAGAGGTTTCATCTGATATTTATTATGATTTCTCTATTCCCATTAATGATTTATGAATTCAATATATTTTTGTTGGAAAGAATATCTGAATTTGAAATATTTTTTATATGCCAACCTAATGCTTTGCAATAGGATGATAGAAGTTTAAACTCCCCCTTTGTAATTCTCGAAAATATATTTTTAGGTACTGAGATAAATATCAAATAACCGAGGCTGAGAATGAATTTTAACCCGTGGAAATTTCTTCTCATAAATATCAGACGACTTCTTGTCAGATAATAGGTTTTTAATGGACTGAATTCTCCGGTAGTCACTGATTCCTTATGATATATTAATGAATTATGAACATAGTGAATTTCATAGCCAGCCTTTTGTATGCTCAATCCCCAGTCTAATTCCTCATAATAGAGAAAGTAAATCTCTGGCAATAGTCCAACTTCGTTGATTACTGATACGGGAACCATCATTGCCGTACCATAGGCAAATGAGGTTCTTCGATCTTCATCGTATTGCCTGATATCTTTCTTTCCATATCCAATGCTCTGATTCTTAATCGTGTAATTATTCATTGGAGTCATCCCTGCATATTGAATAGTATTTGGCGATGAGAAGAAACGAATTTTTGGACTAACTGCTCCAATCTTAGTATTAGATTCAAGTTTATTAACTAAAGGCTCCAGAAATTCAGGCTCGACAATTGTATCATTATTTAAAAGAAGAACATATTTCCCTTTTGCTATAACTATCCCAAGGTTGTTTGCCGCAGCAAATCCCACATTTATAGGATTTTCAATAAGGGTGATTGATGGAAATCTCCTTTTAAGTAGTTTTGCATCACAATCAGGTGAAGCGTTATCGATAAGGATTATCTCGATATTGGGGTAGGTTATGTGAAGCAATGATTCCAGCATTTCTGCAGTTACGTCCATTTGGCCATATTGAACTGATATAATCGTGACTATTGGGTAATTGGGATTATTCATTTGTATTTGGGATTATTCATTTGTATATTAAATTAAGAATAGGCACTTCCGGCTGTCAGCCTCTTTTAGCTCTTTCCCAGTTAACTGATTGTGAGCCTTTTAAATAACGTTTAAAACCCAGAAAAACAGATAAATTCATTATAAAAAAGTAGTAGGGAACAAACAAAAGCTTTACCCTAACTGATTTGTTTTCTAGATACCAGCCCAATAATGCGCTTAAATAAAATAGAAGCTGAAGCCAGAAAAGGATGCTATAAAACCCGAAATCAAGAATTCCTTCGTTAATTGCCAGAACTGCTCCGGCTGGAATCAGGAACAATAATGAGAGTGGGGCAAGGGTCCAACGCAATACCCTATGAGAAATATACTGGAAGGATAGGGTTCCATATTTGAAAATATTCAGCAATGACTTTAGCCTGACTATCGATTGAATTCCGCCCGCAGAGATCCTGATTTTGCGTTTAAGCTCTTCCTTCACATTAGCAGAGGCGGTTTCAATGGCATAAGCTTCAGGATCATACTGAATGGTATACCCCTTTTGTGCAACCCTGAGTGATATGATAAAATCATCAAGCAGGGTATCACGCTCAACCTCCTGGTATAATTCAGTCCGGATAGCAAATAATTCGCCGGCTGCGCCCACAACAGAGTAAAGTTCTGCATCCCATTTTTTAAGTTGGGATTCATATTTCCAATAGATTCCTTCACCTGCACCGGCAGCAGCCATCTTTTCTTTTCTGAAAATTCGTTTCTCACCAGAAACACAGCCAACTTTTGGATTACTAAACAGATTCACAATTCTGCGGATCGATTCTTTTCCCAACATCGTGTTGGCATCGCAGAAAACGACAATGGGAGTATCCACCAGTCTCATTCCACGGTTCATCGCACCAATCTTTCCGCTCCGTTGTGGCAGATGATACACTTCAACACCTTTGTATTCTTTCAAAAGATCGGGTGTCCCATCGTCTGATCCGTCAGTGACCCATACCATTTGAAGTTTATTGGCCGGGTAATCAAGTTCATTTGAGTTCTTTATTTTTTCAGCGATAAAATCCTTTTCGTTATATGCAGCAATAAATAAAGTGACATTTGGCTCGTACCCTCTATTAATTATACGGTCTTTTGCAAGCCCCAAAATCCGTCGGATTTTGATAACAGTGAATAAAAGAATCCCGTAACCAACATAAGTATAGAATACAACAAACAGCAGAATCCAGAATATTATTTGTATAACCCACATAATTATTGAAGATTAAATGATTTTTTATTTATTTTTTTTGCACTAATATTAAACTTGTCGACTTCATTGAATTCAAACTGTGCCAGTTCATTTAGGATTCCTTTAATTGGACTCTGCCCTGTATGTTTATCTTCAATCACTAAGGTAACATTAGGATAATCTCTTATAAAATTGCTTGCACCCCGAATAGCTTCTACTTCCATACCCTCCAGATCAAGTTTTATCAGGATATTTTCTGCTTTGTCAATATTCAACTTCGGGAGTAATGAATCAAAAGTTCGAATTACTGCAGTACAATTTGCATGTTCATCAAAAGAGGCAATGTGTGATGCACCTGTATTTATGGGATTAAAAACAAAATTTACGGTTTCATTCCGATCCCCCAATCCAACAGGAAAGGCTTGAACCTTTGATTTTAAATTGTTTAGTTCAAGATTTTTCAGCAATACATCGAAATTGTTTTCGACCGGCTCAAAAGCCAAACAACGGATGCCATAGCGTGAAAGTAAAACACTATAATCACCAATCCCTGAACCTCCATCAATGAATACCGAAAATTTGTTTTTGCGGTCGAGCAAATATTTTTTAACACCCCACTCATAATAATAATTGGCGAATTGAAAATCGTTGGTATTTTTCCTGCAAAAGAAGGTTCCAACTGAAGTATGAATAATGCGATCCGAATGATGAGAACGTTTGTTAATCAAGTATTTCAGTGACGAAAGAATAGCAACAAATTCGCCATGTTTAAGGTAATCCCACATATACCGGGCATAGGTTAAGGCTTTCTTCATTTTAATTTAGATGGATTCAGGCCGATAGGAGCCTACTTCATTATAAATTTCAAGTATATTCTGAGCCATGGATTTCCACGAAAAAAGGGCTGACTGCTTAAATCCTTTTTCAATAAGCAGCCCTCTTAAAACAAGATCATTTGACAGCTTGATCATTGCCTCCATGATCTCCTCCGGTTTAAAAGGATCGATAATTAATGCAGCATCACCAGCGATTTCAGGCATTGAGGAGGTATTGGAGGTGATTACCGGCACCCCGCAGGCCATCGCTTCGAGCATTGGTATTCCAAAACTTTCCCTTAACGAAGGATAAAGAAATACCTCACATTGACAATAAATTGCGGGTAAATCGGAATTGATTACATAGCCGGTTAATATTATACTATCAATCAATGCCTTATCACCTATCTCAATCAGCAGTTTTTCAAGTTCAGCCCTATCATAGTCGAGCATCACCAGTTTTTTGTCACTTCCGGTTATTTTTAGGTAATCTGAAAATGCTATCAGTGTCCCTCTGGTATTTTTTTTTGGATCGGTATTACCCAGGAAAAAAAAGAAATGGTCAGGAAGTTTGTATTTTGTCTTTACCCGATCTAATTCAGACTTATCCAAAACAGGCTTAAAATGTTCACTTACACCATTATAAACAGCAGTCAGCCTGTCATCCTCGGTAATTTTAAAGAACTGTCCAATTCTTTTTTTTTCAAAATGAGAGACGGTAATGATTCTTTTGCTGGTTTTAATGATGCGGGGTACAACCATTCGTCTGTAAATATTTCCAATTTTTTGATAAAGTGTGCCACTACCTTTTATGATTTTCAGATAGCTACTTTCCATATAAATGATGTCGTGCAGGGTAACCACCAATGGAATACTGGTGTTTAGGGGGGCTGTATTACTGGTACAATGAAGCAGATCACACCCTGCTTTTCTTGCGGCACGCGGCAATGAAAACTGCTCCCAATAGGGATAAAAGACACCTTTAAGCTGAACGATCCGGAAATTGTCAGTTTGCTTTAGAACTGTATGGTCAATATCTGGCTTAACAAAAATGACATACTCGTTTTTATGATCTATTTCCTGAAGGTTTCGGATCAATTCGAGCGCGACCATGTCCATTCCGTGTTTTTTTTTGCGAAACAGACGCTGTCCTTCGATACCTATTTTCATAAATTAGTCAATTTAATTTGGATTTTAACTTTAATAACCACTAATATTAGCCTAATCCGGCTAACTAAACAGATTTGGAATTTGGGAATACTTTTTCTCCCCAAAAATTGATAACCCTGATTAAATCATTTATTTTTATTGGTTTAGACATGTAATCATCCATTCCAGCCTCAATGCATTTATCTTTGTCCCCCTGCATTGCATTGGCTGTCATGGCAATTATTATGGGTCTGTCATCTTTTCTACGCTCAACAATAATGGCAGTAGCTTCATATCCATTCATTTCCGGCATTTGAATATCCATAAAGACAAGAGTGTAGTTTTTACGTTTCAATGCATCTAAAGCTTCGAGTCCATTTGCAGCGATATCAGTCTTGTATCCTAATAAATCAAAAACGTTACGAATCAACTTCTGATTAATCAGGTTATCTTCAGCAACTAAAATCTGGAAGGGGTAATTTTTAGAAACCTCACTTAGTTTTTCATGAATCGGGGAATTGGTTATTGCTGCAATTTTAGGTGGAGCAATTATTTTCAGCAGGATTTCTGACAGTTGGGAATGTTTAATCGGTTTATTCACATAGGACGAGAATAATTTTTTTAAATCATCAGCTTCGGTATTGAATCCAACCGAGGTTAGCATGATTAAGGGGAGTTGATCTTTGGTGAATTTTTTTCTGATTTCACGTGCCAGCATAATCCCATCCATAACGGGCATTTGCATATCAATAATTCCCGCATCAAAATGGTTGGATGCAAGTATGCCTAACGCTTCAGTTCCTGATTCACAAATAGTGGTTTTTATTCCCCAGTAGTCACATTGTAAAGAGAGAATTCTCCGGTTAGTTGCATTATCGTCAACAATCAGGACAGTTTTTCCGGGGAGGCTTTGTAGTGACTTATAAATATGATCGATCTCCTGTTCAGGGGTTGTAAATCGGGTTTGAATCGTGAAATGAAAATCAGATCCTTTCCCTTCATGGCTGTTAACTCCGATCTTCCCGTTCATGAGCTTTACAAGACTGGAAGTGATTGCTAGTCCTAAACCGGTTCCGCCATATTTTCTGGTGGTTGAGGCATCAACCTGTGTAAAAGGGGCGAATAAGGTCTCAATTTTATTTAAAGGGATGCCTATTCCGGTGTCTTTTACAGAGAATTCAAGTAAAACTTCTTCCCCTATTTTTGATGCCAGGGAAATATAAATCAAAATATCCCCTTTTTCGGTAAATTTAATGGCATTACTTACCAGATTGACAATGATTTGACGCAGTCTGAATCCATCTCCGAAAATATATTGATGAACATTTGGATCTATATAATAAATAATGTCAATGTGTTTTTCCAGCGCTTTTGGAGCCATCAAATCCAGAACATCTTCAATACAAAGTCGGAGGTCGAAAGAGGTTTCTTCCAGTTCCATTTTCCCCGACTCAATCTTTGAAAAATCGAGAATTTCATTGATAATATTCATCAGACTCTCACCTGAATTCTCGATGATATTCACATATTCGCGTTGAGTTGGACTAAGTTCAGAAAGTAATAAAAGGCTGGTCATTCCAATGACTCCATTCATAGGTGTTCTGATTTCATGGGACATGGAGGCCAGGAATTCAGATTTGGCACGATCGGCTGTTTTAGCCATTTCAACTGCCTCCATCAATTTTTCCTGAGACAATTGACGTCTGATTGCTCCTCCAATGTCATCTGCCAGCATACTTAAAACCGTCTCTTCGGCTGCGGTCCAGACGTGATCTGTAGTGCAGTCTGCAAAAGCGACAACCCCCCAAAAATATTTTATTTTCTGATCGATTACAGGAACAATCATCATTGATTTAATCTTCTGATGTTCAAATAATAACCTGATATCGTCACGAAATTCATGAGCAAGTCCTTTGATGGTTTTACCGTTTAGAAGGGGCATATACCAACCATCGGCCTGGTCGGTATAATTAATTTCGTCTACCTCATTGGTGTCTACAAGAGCCTTTATTGCTGATTTGATGTATTCATCCACCTTAATCGCTTTTCGTTGTCCTGAATCGGGATCCAATACATTTTTATAAATGAAAATGCGGTCTATTTCTGCGGTTGCTCCGACGGCATCAATAGCATCATGTATTGCGGGATCAAAATTCTCATTGGTAAGTAAGTGGTTTGAAGCCAATGCCATACCTTGAAGAACCCGCTTTTGCTGGATTAATTTTTGTTGCATCTGAGTAATTTCGGTGTTTTCACGTTCCAACTCCTGCTTCTGGTGGTTGAATATCGAAATTAACCGTGCAATCTGACTGAATTCATTTTTACTTTTTTCGAGAATTTCGAGTTTGGAAGTGTCATTGTTCGTTAGGCTTTCAGAAATTATTTTTAAGGGTCGTCTGATCCAACGATAAAGAATAATAAAAAATATAAAAAGTAGTGAAAGCAATAACAATCCCAGGCCATAAAAAACTAAATCATTTACCTTCTGATAGTTCCTGATTACTTTATATGGTTTTTTAATTACCAGATAACCAATGTGCTGATCATTATAGTTTAATAAATCTTTTGAGAATGTTATTGAATCATCTTTAATACGTTGATTTGAGAGAGATGGCTTATCAGAAAAATAGATAGTGCTTCCTGTATTTTGTGACATTTCTTCAAGAAATTTCCGATCCCAGCTTTTTGCGATAAAAAATAAACCGGCGTATGGGGTAATATGTGCTGTATCGGCTGTTGGATAGATTGATGCAGCTGATATTTCCTGAAGACCCTGGTTAGCTGTCTGAAAAAAATGAATATGCTCTTTCTTTACTATCAGATTATTAATGTTGGTCCTGGTTGATAGATTATCAAGTATACTTCCGGGGTTTCTACCGTAACCATAAATCAGTTGAAGTGCGGGATTAAATACGCTGACATTGTAAAGTTTGAAAGATTTGACAATACTGCCCACGTTATCTTTGCCCCATTCGGGATCCGGTTTTTGCAGATACTTTATATCGTCCCAGTTCGCATAATCAGATACAAGTTGATCGAGTAAATCAGATTGAACATTGATTGCAGTATTGATCAGTACTCCAAGTTGTTCCGTGGCAGATTTTATTATGAGAGCGTGTTGGCGCTCCTGGATTTTGCGAAAAAAGAGTAAAATTGCGGCCACAAGTATGACCGAAGCAAAAAATAACGAAAGGATTTTATTTCTAATGTTCATGACCAAATTACAATTTTTTTATCAATATATATAATTAAATATCAATTAACTAATAAACTTAATCCATTTATAGAATATTACTTTTAAATCCTCTTATTGCCTCAAGTTTTTCTAATCTGTTTTTTCTCACTTTTTCAAATTGAGGTTCTGTGAAAAGCTGAATCAACAGTATGATGATAAATCAGATCAGTCTATTTCGAACTTGCGTTATGCTTGGTATGAATAAATATAGTATTGGCTCCCCTGATTTTCAATAGAGATAACAACATCATAAACATTCCTTTGGGCAAGCTTAAAGAGGCGCGAATTGTACTGAAATTATAATATGATCGGGGTACTGAAAAGAGAAATGACAAAACACAAGTGGCTCCTAAGATTACCCAAATTATTGAGTAAATCAAATAGTTTTCAAGCGCGCGATTTACTGCAAGAAATGTGAATCCCAAAACGATAACTTCTCCCAAAAGTAAAATTCTGGGTGGTTGGATAAACTGTATCGCTTTATCGAAATAATCGACATTCCCTTTCAGAAACAGATCTTTCGTTGCACTCAGGAAGGAAAGCCTGAAGTAGTGCAGCTGAGCTGAAAGCCAACGTCGTCGCTGATTGCTGAACACTTCAGCCTTTTGTACTTTTTCATCATAAATTATTGCATCGTCGAGATAAAAAATTGTATGGCCGGCCTTCAACAATTTCAGTTCAATTTCCTTGTCAAAACCTCCAACGGCATGGACCGTTAACATCAAATTCTTAAAGAAATCGTATTTAAAAGCCATTCCTGAGCCGATAATTGCAGATGAAAGTCCTATTACCCGATGTCCTTTCCGAAAGATATGGTTATTGATTTCTTCGCTTACTGCATCTAATATGGCGAGTGATGTATTTATGTTCTTGGCCGTCCGATGCCCTTGCAAGGCAATACAGTTTTGCTCGAATGCTGCATTAACTTTGGTTAGAAAATCTAATGCCATTACATTGTCGGCGTCCAAAATTACAGCTATTTCATACGAATTGTCCAATTCTTCCATAGCTTTATTCAGGGCTTTCGATTTGGTGCTTTTCTCGAATGAAACTTTTATAATCTTAATTGGTAATTTTTTGAGTTGCTCAATAGTTTCAGGCAGAAATGAATCAGCGATAATAATCACATCAAAGAATTCTCCGGGATAGTTCTGATTCAGGGCTTCCGAGGCAACTTCAACAATTACTTCATCTTCCTTGTAACCAGGTATTAACACCGCAATTTTTCTAATTCTGGTTACTTTCGGGTAACGTGGCTGCCTGTAAAATAATCCGAAAAGTGAAAACAGGAAAATATACAAGGTGGATAATCCCAAACCAATTAAAATTATAATTTGAACAATATTGAGCAATATCAGATAGTCAAAGTTCATAAACCTGAATTTTTAATTTCTAATTCACCTCAAGATTAGGGTGATTTATGATTTAAATTTGCGAATTTTATTCCTGATCTTCAGTGCGAACTTTCGAAGAAACGGGAAGTATTTTCCACTTTTTAGATTGTACAGGATAGATTCAGAGTCGAATATCATTTCGAAGTTTTCAGTGCATAACACCGGTTTTTTTGCAATTCTGTTAATTTGGATTGCTTGGGTTAAATCGCTCTCGACAAAGAGTACATATGGTTTTGCCAGGTAGGCTTTAGCTTTGTGATCTCCATGGCTGTTTGCTATTTGTCTTGCTTCCTTATTCGGCAGATTCAGCATGACCAGGTCGTTGTATTTAACCTTATTGGCTTTTAGCCAGGTTTCCGTCTCTTTCCGGTACTTTTCAAGACGAGATGTAACAATGGTCCCTATTTTGGCTCCGGGAATAAATAATGGTTGAGCATTTAGAATAAAATCGATGTATTTGGGTCCGTCATCATTCTGATCTTCGGTGGGGTCAACGCACAATACTCCGTCAATGTCGAAACAAGCTTTTTCCAGGGAGGTATGATTGAAAACATTCCACTGAAAATAGCGGGGAAGCGGAACGACCTCAAAATAATAGTCCACCATCTTTTCCTTTCCTGGAATGACGTAAATGGCACAAAAACTTATTGAAAAGTCAGCTGCTAAATGTTTCAGGCTATCCTTGCATTCAAGCATTGCAGAACCTGAAGCAACACTATCGTCAACGACCAAAATTTTCTTATAGTCTTTGATATCGAAAAACTGGCCACGTGCCCCAGCTTTATAAATATGACCATTCAGGAAAGAATGAATATCCGTAAAAGGTTTATTCAGATAAAGAGCCAATAAATTAGCCGGGAGCATCCCACTCCGGGGCACACCGATAATGAGGTCAAAATCTTTCGGAAGAATATTCAGCCTTTTTAGAATAATACGATTTAAATCGGATATTGTCCTGTAATACATATTGTTATTGTTTTATAAGTGCTTCCTGTATATGTTTGAAAATGTTGTTCACATTATTTTCCCAGCTGTGAGATTTTGCAAATAGTATGCGTTGATTTACTTTTTCTTCACTATCCTCGCGTAGTGCTTTTTCGACTGCAGCCTGATAATCTGATACATTAGAGCATAGGTATGAATGTTCCCTGAAAAGCTCCATTGTATCAGTTTTGGTGGCAATAACGGGTTTGCCTAACGCCAGGTATTCATCAACCTTACGTGGATAATTGCCATTGGTTATTTCATTCAAAACCTGTGGGTTCAAACAGACCTGAAGAGTTGACATATAGCTGGGAACCATTACTTTGGGTATACTTCCCAGAAAATAAACGTTTTTGAGCGAATGTAGTGCATGTTCAGCAAATTGCTTATCTTCGCGCCCTATCATTACAAAAGAATAATCAGGTTTACTTTTGGCCAGTTCGTAAATTAAATTTGGATCGAGGCGCATACTGTTGATGTCTCCAATATAGCCGATTCTTGGTAACGGTATAGCTGCAACATCGGGTGGAGTCTCAAAGTTTAAGGCAGAATCATATGCTGAAAGATCTACTCCCTGTCCAATGTCGAAACTTTGTTTATTGGACGAACGCGCTACTTCTGCCAGTTGTGGAGAGTTACAAATAACCAGGTCACTCTTTTTGATAAGCTTTGGCTCCAGCCGGGGCGCATGTTTTTTCCAAAAGTACATTGGAAGAAGGTTATCTCTTCTGTAATAGACAGAAAGGGTTGGATTTAGAAGCTCTTTGGAATAAAAACTACGGTAGATATCGTTATCAATAATATGGATAACATCTTTAAAATTAAGTTTTTCGGTAACTCTTTTGATATAGTTACACATTCTCTGATTATTCAATTTGTTGAAGAAATCAAAAATGAAACCATCCGGTAATTGATTGACTGACCAAATTGAAAATGGAAAATCCAATACCCATAAGGTATGAGTAATTTGCCTAAGGGGATCCTTCCGTTTTTTGATCACCTCTAATGGATGTTTTAGCTCCGGGCTTGATTTCTGACGCAAAATTGTCATTTGATCCAAAGGGCTATTGATATAAAGAACCCGATTACCATTAGCTATTCCTTTTGCTATGTCAATTGCATTAGAGCCTATAGGAATGTCCCATGATTGTAACCCTGTGATGATAAAATCTCTGCCTTTCATCTGTTTATAATTTGATATTTATTAGCCAGATTGACTCGCCACTGACAATCATCCTCTTGTGCGATGAAATATTGCTCCTGGCTCGTTTCATTTGGTTGTTTCTTTATAATTGATACTTATTCTCAGCGAGTTTTTTGACATTTTGTTGTCGCCTGGGATGTATAGCTAACAGTAGGCTGTAATATCATTGGCTAAACTACAAAATAATTAATAGATCATCAACATTTGTTACAATTCAAAAATACATTATCAAATGGAATATGTATTAGATTATATGGAATTAAAAGTATCTGATCCATTAATTCCACGATTATAATTGTCATCCGCCCGATATTTGAATAGTACCTTTAGGTTGTTCAATCAAGGGAGTATCCAGCACATCGGTATTTACTAATAATGCCATTGACGTATAAATGAGCATAGCTGTTGGGGGAGTTCCCAAAATACTATTACCGTATGAAGCAACCATAATCCCGGTCATTCCAGAGACCAGTGCGGCCATTTTTATTCGCAATATTGGATCACGTATTCTGAACATAACATTATACGACCCTTTGATTAAAACAAAAAAAAGGATGAACAGGTGCAAAAGCAGACCAACAATACCTTCTTCTACCCAAATCAGAACAAACCAGCTGTCTGTCGCGATCTGGGAAAGAAATGCGTTGGGACGAAATTTTTGAGCTTTTACCCCACCCAATCCGATTCCACCTCCGAAAGGTCGTGATGCCATATAAGCTTTCAGCTTTCTCTGATTTAGAAGCCTGACCTGCAAGGAGGGATCATTTGGATCAAATGCAGTCCTCATTCTTCGGACCTGATCATTACCTTGGGCAATGGTCGTGAATTTAAAAAATACAAAGACTACCAATAAAAGCAAAATGCAGGAGATCAAGACCCAAAAGTTTTTCCTTAAAACAGAAAAGGTCATTACTCCGATAAAGGGGACAACCATTGCTCCTCTTGCCCCGGAAATAAACATTCCATAAAATCCAAGAATAAACACTATAAGGAAAAACCATTTTTTCAGCTTGTTTTTTTCAACAGAAAATAGAATAGTTGCAACCAGCCCAGAATAGGCCTGATCACACCCAAACTGGCCGGCATCACTCATAAAGGAAAAACTTCGTAATTTTCCGAATAGAACGTGGGTTTTTGCATTTCCTTCATCCAGCCAGGCTTGTTCCCAATGATCAACTCCCAGAAAATGCTGCTGAATTCCTTTTAGAGATGCGAGTATCGACCAGATGCCCCAAAGATAGAAAAACAGATCAAGTTTTCTTTTTGAATCAATAAAGAGTAAGGTTAATGGCACAATAAGAAACGTATATAAAGCATTTCCCCTTCCTGAGATCCATGCCTCAGTGCTGTGTGCTTCCGGATTTATGAATTCAAATAAAGAGTATCCAAACCACAAGGCGGCTAAAAATGTGATATCTTTTTTTGCGGCTGTCCAATCTATCCGTTCCTTGAATTTATTAAAGAACAGGGCGATATAGGTCAGGAAAAGTATCGCATCCATAAGGGTTCCGACCGGAAATCCTGTGATATATCTTCCCAATCCCAGTATTACAAAACCAAGGCTAATAGCTGAAAACAATCCGAGAATCGGATATCGAAACAGGTAATACATGAAAAGGGCACCAAAGGGCAGAATAATAAGTGCAATACTGCCAATAAATCCTGTTTTGCTGATCAGAAATGCTGAAATTGCAACAATAACCAGTATTAATGCAATATTAACTGGTTTCGCTAATCTGTCGGATCCGGTTGCAAATTCAAATGGGTTTTGTTGATTCAGCATAAAATGTGTTCACAAATAGTGTGATAGCCTATATGATTTTCTGATCTTTCTTAACTCCTTACTAATGTACTTGAAAGTCCTGCGCGAAATTGCCAGGAATAGGTTGGATACTCAAAAACTTATCTTTGTGTCCGGGCGTTTGGGGTGAGAAATTTTTCAAGATATTCATTTACATGCTTTATAATTTTGAAATGAGGGATTACCATTAATCTGTTAAAATCCGGTTTTCGTAATTTTATCGAATTCCTTTCGGTTAAAGATCTTAATCAATCGGAGTTTTATGGCACGAAGCATACCTCCCTCAATCTGCATCCTGCGGTCGCTGGTCCAGGCCCTTGATCTGTTATTGTTGACATATAAAATTTTGTAACCGGCCTTCTTAATATGAAATGCCATCAGACCATCTTCACTATTTGCAACATAATCAGCAGTGCCTAATTCATTACGAAATTTTCGTGATTTTTCCATTATAAATCCATTCACCTCCAATGCGATTTTGCGATCTAAACCAAAATTAAATCCCATGACCCGTAAGTAGTCTGTTTTTTTTGATTTAAAAAATCGAATGACACTACTTGCTGATTCATATAGTGCCAGGTTAAACCTTGTTTTTCCGTCAGCAGGGATAAAGGAATACGATCCATAAATACAGGCGACCCCTTTATGTTCATTCTTTTGCAAGGCTTCAGTCATCGTTTTTATCCATTTTGGTGGATAAATAGTATCGCTGTCACAGCAAAGTTGGTATTTTCCGCGTGATTCTAATAGACCCCGTCTTCGGGCAGGAGCAATACCCTGGTTCAATTCAATCATCGACCGCACGCCAATATTGTCCAATACGGCCTGTGTATTATCTGTCGAATTGTTGTTAACCACAAAGAGTTCGCAAGGAAAATCAAATTCGTTAAGCGAAAGAGATGCAATCGTTTTAGTAATATTTTCTTCTTCATTCCATGCCGGTATAACGATTGAGACCAATGGATTTTCAACATCAAATTTTGTCAACCGTATTCTCAATTCAACCAAATCATCAACTGCCAATTTTTTATAGTCCGAATATTTGAACAGAATTTCTTTTATCCACCTGGGAAACCAAAAATTGATCATAGCTATACGTTTTAGATGTAATTATCACTATTTGATATATATGAACCAAATTATTTTTTAAGTAGCAAAGGAAGTTTTAATAATTTGTTCAACACCTTTTTTGCCAATCTTTTAAATTCGGAAATTGGAACAAATCCTTTCCATTGGGTAAGATTAAGGTATTTAAAAAACATCTCCTGATAACGCTTATCGTAAATATAAGTCTTGTAAATTGGTTTCCTCCAGATAAAATGAATCAGTGATGCATCAGGATTCCAATCTTCAACTGACCAACTCCATTTGGTATCCAATTGAAGCCATTGATTGGCAAAAACCACATTCAAACCATATTGATCAGGATAATTCGCAAATTTCCGGTTCTCATCAATACATTGGAAAATCTTTGGCGTAAAATCATTTTCCAGCCATTTCGGAATATGCATTAAAAAAAGTCCAGCATTAAAATACCTGGCTTCAGCATCAAAGCCTAACTGCCTGTAGTTTTCAATACCAGATTGATTCCCAAATTTCTGAATCCGGACATCAATCACTGCTGCAATTGGAAATTCTTTTAAATCAGTATTCCAGAGCTTTGAAATATCATCATTTACAATCATATCAACGTCCATATAAATGACTTTTTCGTACCCCTGGGGAATAAAATATGGGATGAACATCCGCAGATAGGTGGTTAACGGGTAGGAACTGTTATCGTAAGGAATTGTCATTCCGGCAGGGATTACCTTATCTTTTGCCACCCAGTGAATGGTGAAAACCTTTGAACTAACCGATTCAATCAGTTTTGTTTGGTTCCTTTTGAAAATCCCGTCATCAATAATATAAAAATGAATATGTTCTTCTGTTTCATGGTTCACTTCAATAGACTTCATTAATGCAGCTAAAAGCGGCATATAATGATTGTCGCACGCAACAGCAATTACAATAGGTTGAACAGGTTCCATAAATTGAATTTTAAATGTTGTTTACTACTAAGTTTTAACATTTTTTATACTGTTTCTCTAGAATTTATTTTTTAAGAAGTAAAGGAAGCTTCAATAATTTGTTCATAAATTTTTTTACCAATCTTTTAAATTCGGTAATCGGAACAAATCCTTTCCACTTGGTAAGCTCAAGGTAATTGAAAAACATCTCCTGATAACGCTTGTCAAACATATAAGTTTTGTAAATCGGTTTCCGCCAGATAAAATGGATCAGCGATGCATCAGGATTCCATTCTGCCGCTGACCAACTCCATTTGGTATCTAATTGAAGCCATTGATTGGCAAAAACCACATTCAAACCATACTGATCAGGATAATTGGCATATTTTCGGTTTTCTTCAATACATTGGAAAACCTTCGGGGTAAGATCGTTTTCACGCCATTTACGAGTATTCATTAAAATAAGTCCGGTATTAAAATATTTGGTTTCAGCATCAAAGCCTAACTGCGTATAATTCTTAATGGCATTGTGAGTTCCAAATCTCTGAATCCGGACATCAATCACAGCTGCTATTGTAAATTCCTCTAAATCAGTATTCCATAACTTGGATATATCATCATTTACAATCATATCCACGTCCATATAAATGACTTTTTCGTACTCTTTTGGAATAAAATAGGGGATGAACATCCGCATATGAATGATTAGGGGGTAGGAACTGTTGTCGTATGGTATGCTCATTCCCGCAGGGATTACCTTATCTTTTTCCACCCAGTGAATGGTGAAAAGGTCGGAGCTAACCGATTCAATCAGTTTTCTTTTGCTCCGATCGAATATTCCATCATCAAGAATAAAGAAATGTATACGCTCTTCTGTTTTATGGTTTTCTTCGATGGACTTCATCAATGCAGCTAAAAGAGGCATATAATGATTATCGCAGGCTACGACAATTACAATAGGTTTAATGGCTTCCATAAATTGAATTTTTAATGATGTAACTATTTTAGTTTTAACATTTTTTTATACATATCCCTATAGAATTCAAATCCTGAAGTGAAAATTTTCAAATTATTGATATGCAGATCCTTATCCAGAAAATAGAATCCCATCCAAACACCAATTATGGTGAATATGACAGAAGCAATTGCAACGGCAATAAGTGATTTAAAAACAAAAACTGCAATCAAATCACCAACCACATTGGCAATAACCATGAATGCTACTTTGATAAGATTTTTTCCCGGTTTGTTCATACTATCCAGTCCAACGCCAGTCATACGGTCAATTGGGAGAAGTAAACCGTAAATCGAAAATACTCTGACAATGTTTGCTGTATTGACGCCTGATATCGGATTCGTTCCAACATATTGTGCTCCTCCCAGGATTAAGACAAAAAAGTCTGCAAAAACAAAGGTAACCAGGCTAATGAAAACAAACAGCAATGTTATTGCACCTGAATAGGAATAGAAAATAGATTTAACCTCATCTAGTTTCCCATTAATACTTGCTTTTGACATTTTAGGGAATGCAGTATCAGCAAAACTACGAAGCGGAATCTGTTGCAATTCAGTTAATTTCATTGGAATACTGTACAAGGCGACAGCTGTAGTTCCTAATGGACTTAGACTTATAATTAAGGTATCAGCGCTTCGTAATAAATTTGTGCCAATAAGTGTAAATGTGGTATACTTTCCAAAATTGAGCAAGACTCTAGTGTTATGTTTGGTAGCTTTTCTTATATGTCTAATCCCATCCCAACCTTTTAGAATGCATGTCAGGGAGGTTAAAAAATTCATAAGCAGTTGAGCCCATACAAGTTGAATTATTGTCATTTTGATAAAGAGGAAGTTTAGAACCAGGACTAAAAAAAATCCACCGCTGTTCAGTAACTTTACAATGAGTATTTTTCCAAATTTCTGATCGGCTTGCATAATCACTAGGGCGGTGTTTATGGGCAGAGTAAGAAATGCCATCATTGGATAATAATTAAAAAAGAGTTCATAACCGGCATTTTTTATAGGAACCGGAAACAATAAATGGCAGATTACTATAATTAAGGAGATTATGATGGTGGCAATCAGTCCGATAAGTGCGTTTGAACCAATATATTTCATTCGATCTTCATGCATACTTCCTGACAGGTAACGAATTACAGCCGTATTTGTAATTCCGAAACGTAACATTTCGATAAATGTACCTGCTGCCCCATATATAATCCATTGTCCAAAAAGATCAACCCGCAAAGTGCGTGTCAATATGGCAAAACCAGCAATACCTAAAAAGGATATTGTAAGGTTCCCTGACAGTGACAGAAAATTATCTTCACGAATTAATTTTTGAATTGCAGCTTTCAATAGATGATTTTTATTAGATTTAAAATTTGAAATTTAGCCAGGCTAAGGAACGTTTGAGGTGTAGAACTGAAACCGCACCACCTTTTTTATCACCTTTCGAAACCAGTTTCGCTTTTTCTGCAGATCACCCAGTACCGATTCAATAACTTTCAATTCAACCCCATTAAGAATGAATTGCGGTGGACAGGATATAATTTTGGAGAAATTTTCAAAAGCGCTTTGGTCAGCTATTGACCAAACCCGGTTGGCGCGACACACCATTACAGGCAAATTGGCAGAGGCAACCAGTCCGACGGGATATGGGTAATAGAGAAGCGGCGGTATTTCAATCAGAACATAGTCTGGGACGAATGTTAATGTTTGACCGTTTTTTATGAGTAGTTCAGTGTAAGTGTTGGAACAATGAAACTCCTCATTGATAATATATTCGAAAATTTCGTTTTCCGAAAGAATTGACCCATTGTCGCGAATAAATGCACTCTGAAAATCAACCCGAGTATCAGGATAACCAAACAACCATTGAATTACTGAGAATTTTTGGGGATTATCGAATTGATCTGTTGGCATAATCATATTACCTGCACAATTATGCTTGGCTTCTTCAGATTTGGATACCTCAGACGTGTACCTGATCACAATAACTTTATTTCCTAGTTTTTTAAGTTGGGAGGCAAGATTCCTCGAAATGACCGTTTTACCTTCATTGGTGATTGTACTAAAGATCAGAATCTGATATGGCTTGCTGGTTTCCGGGCGTATTTTTCGCAGTAGTTCAATACGCTGAACTGCCATCTCAAGTAAACGGTCAGCTACGAATGGAAAATTCAATACGTCTGTTTTTAGATAGATTTTTGGGAATATGGCTAGCGGCAAAAGTTTAAGAATTTTTTCCGCTTTTTTAGGATTTCTGAGTGTATCATCAAAATATTCAAGTGCCAACAGGGAAGCGAAAATGGCAATAAAACCAAATAATGCGGCACCAATAATAGCCAACTTCCGCTTTCCAGGATTTGGTTCCAAAGGGAAAAAGGGTTCATCAACTGTTTTCAGGTTAGAAGAAAGTTCAATATCCTGCATTTTTAGCCGTGCGAGGTTTAATTCATGGAGTAATTCAAGGTATTCCTGTTCGGAAACTGATATTGCCCTTTCAATTCTTTTTAGGTTAGCCCCTGCCGGAGCAAAGATATCATAGGTCTTTTGGAAATCCTGAATTCTTTTATCAAGAACAGTTATCCCTGCCTTTGTTTCTTCGTAATTCATCACCTGGGCAATCCAGTCACTGAGCAAAGAACTTATAGGAAGGCCTTCGGTTGTATTGTTAAAATGGTAAAGATCATTAACTGCATCCCGTAATTCATCCTTTATTTTATCTGCACTTCCTTTCAGCGTAGCCAGATTTTGAACGTTAAGAGTGTTATTGTCGCCTGTTGTCTCTGCTGTGGCAATTTTAAGGTTTATCTGGCTGAGTTCATTTCTTTTCTCAAGTAAAGGAAGACTTTTCAGTTGTACAATTTGTTGTTTTTCTAATTTTCCCTCCAACCGCTTTATTGCTGCATCTGATCCGGCAAGTCTGATTTTCATATTATTCAAATCGACATCAAGTGCTTCTTTGGCGACCGCAACGGCTTTACTTTGTTCATAGTAGTTGATGATTTTATTGTCCTCGTTGAAATTCAGTAATTTGTCTTCCCCTGCTTTTAACTTTTGAGTTGCCTGACTAACCTGGTACTCGAAATATTTAATAACTGCGTCAGAACGGTTCTCCTTGATCTCCTTTATGTTTTTTATACAAACCTGTGTTAAGAAAACAAGTGTTTGCTGACAAATTCCAGGATCATCAGAAGTGAACTTCACTTTTACAAGGTCGCTCGTTCCAATTCTTTCAGCTTTTATCGATGGTAATTCACTCTCTTTAGTCACGGAATAGTGGGGTCCGTCGGTATTCACAAGACGGTAAACGAAGTTGGTGTCACTGCTTTTAAGCATGTTTGTCAGATTTTTAACAGTTTGCTCAAACGCTGACTGATCGATCGAAGATGGGAAAGACTTTCCGTTTTTGGCTGCATACAACCGGGAAAAGGAGAAGGTTGTGTCGGAGTCGTCTTGAAGGTTCTTTATCGTTGCACTGTCTTTATTCATAGCAGTTATTGGCTCGAAAGAATGTTTTGTGAGTTCAGAGGATTGATTATTCTTTTTTACAATGAGAGACAAAATGTAGGGTGGGGTAATCTTTCTCACATAATTGAATGAAGCACCTGAAAGGTACCTCGGATCAGGTTCGGAGAGCATCAGATGCTGAGCCAACAGGAGAATTGCAACTTCCTGCTGGGTTTCCCTCGAATTAATAACATTGATTAGATTTTCAAAAGCTGTAGTATTAGCAAAATAGCTAAATGTTTTATCGATTTCTACGCTTGTACCAGAGGCAATGCCTGTGTAAATAGTAGTTTCTGATGAAAATGTAAGACTGGCATTCTTCGTCAAAAAAGCAACAATTGAAGCTAGTATCAGCGGCATACTTAAAAGTATAACGATATGTTTCCTTAGCAGGCGTAAGAAGTCGATGATTGTCATAATTTATTTAGTTATTCATCAGGTGCAATTTAAAGCCTATTATCTCCTCAAAGATCATGTAAGCTGTGCGAAAATCCATTTTGGCGCTTTCAACTTCGGCTTCTGTTGATGTAAAGCTTCCTAAAATACTGGAATACTGGTTTACATTAATAATGCCATTCAGAAAATCCTTCTCGCCCATCTGCATGGTGATCTTAGAGGTTTCGGCATATTTAGCTTTAATTTTTAAAATGCGATGTTTTAGGATCAGGTCATTGTATTGCTTAATTATTGACTGACGCAGGTCATTGCGTTGTGCTCTCGAGAAATTTTGTGCTTGCTCAATCGATATCTTATCTATCCTCATCTGATTTTTTCGGCTGAGAATATCAAATAAAGGTAATTTAACAAAGGCCCCAACACCGTAATTCAATTGATTGGTTGTTGTGGCTAACAAAGTTGGATTTGTCCCACCTGCATTGGTATTAGTCGATAAATTATTGAGTGTTCCATAACCTCCATTAGCCTGGAGTCCCAGATTCTTTACCCAATCAACACGATCGGCCTGAAGTTTATATTTGTCAATCTCAATATCCAGATCCTTCATCCTGATTAGTGGGTTGTGCGTCATTGCTGAATCGATCAATGCCTCCAAAGGGGGCAGAAACTCCATAATGTCATCATTTGTTATATCAAACTTTTTTTTCTCCTGGGCAGCACCTGAAATTTGGATGGCCAGAAAAGTGAAGATAATAAGAAGCGTAAGAAAACTATTTTTCACCGGCATTTGTATAAGATCATTCTATTTTAATTCACTGAAAACTGATCAGCTTTACCCTTTTTTAGTCGGTTAAATACCTTTGAATGCAAATATATTAAACAAGATCAATCATCGTATCATACCGTGTCTTTTTGAAACAGTGCAGGGACGGTTCTTAAAATTAATTTCAGATCGTACCAGAATGAGTAGTTATTTCCAATAAAGTGATCTGCATATTCGTTATCCAGTCTCATACGTTCATCTTCCGACATTATTCCCCCTTTGCCCCGAAGCTCTACCTGCCACAAACCGGTTATCCCGGCTGGTGCAAGGAATCGTTTGGATAAAAATCCTCGTGTTAATAATTCTGCCTCGTAGACCGGAAGTGGCCGGTTACCTACAATTGACATATCTCCTTTTAAAACATTAATTAACTGAGGAAGTTCATCGATACTGGTATTGCGGATAAATTTCCCTACCTTGGTAATACGTGGGTCGTCAGATATCTTGATAAAAGCAGACTTTGTTTTTGCGACATCTCTTTTTTGAGTGTTGTACCAGTAATCACAAATCTTATGATTTCCGATATGGAGAATTGGAGAACAACTACCTCCGTCTGCCAACTCGGCGCATTTGGGGCATGGTTTGGAAAAGTCTATCTCTGATTGCTCGGAAGCAGATGAATACTGATTTTTATCCTTGGCAAGTTTGTTTAATTCCTTATCTGCCCCGACACGCATGGAACGTAATTTGTAAAAGTCAAAAGGTTCGCGTCCTACCCTTTTCGAAATATAATAGACCTTTCCTTTCGATTCGAGTCTGATCGCAATTACAACCAGCAATAATAGGGGAGAAAGGAAGACTAATGCACCCATTGCTACCAATAGATCAAATAATCGTTTGGAGAGGGGCATTTTGTACTTAATTTCTTTAATTTCAGATATTTCGTTAGTTGTATGTGGGTACTTGGTTCTAAAATCAACCAAAAACCGGATTCTTCCAACCATACTTTGAGCCTTCGGAAGAGGAAGAACAAAAAAATCATCTATTTTAGTTTCAAAAGCAATTCTGATTAATTCCTCCCGGAATTCATGCGATACCAGGATAAAAGCTACATTGTCGAATTCAGGTCTGTCGCGCAGCCATTGATGCATTTCCAAACCATCTCCGCCAGATAAATACATTTCCGAAATAACAGCTTCCGGAATATTTCCTGTTTTAAGATAATTTACTGCTTCAAGGGCATTGGATTTTTGAACTACCGAAACTTCACTGTGAGTCCGTAGTTCATCAATACCCGCGTTTGACCGTCCAATGTAAAGAATCTTCATTAATTTTTCCATAATATTTTTCAATACAAAGATTAGATTGTAATAAAATGCAATATTTGTAATACAATCTTAATTACCATTTTAAGGCATAATGAACTGGAAATAGATTTTTGGATATCAATTCAGCCAATTCTTCCGGATTGAAAGGTTTGGCCAGAAAATCCTGAGCTCCCAAGCGGTAACATTTGATGCGTTCTTTACTTCTTTCAACTCCGGATAACATAATTAACGGAGTATGTTTTGTAAAACCCCGCTGACGTACCTTTTCGATAAACATATAACCATCCATATTTGGCATCTGAATATCACAGATAATAAGATCCGGCAGATTTCCTTCCAGCCATTCAAGTGCTTCAATTCCATCACTTTTACTTACTACATCATAATTTTTTGAAAGAAAATTTTCCAGTAACAGACGGATGCTTTTTTCATCATCGATAACTAAAATCTTGTGTTTCATTTTTATACAATTAATTTTTAAGATCAAATAGAATGGCCATACTGATTTTTATATTCGTTTTGTAATTACTCAATATTGGCTTTTATTAATGATAGAATACTTTAGAATTTTGTGGAATCTAATAGCTTCTTTCTACATTTTAATGGGTTAAGACGAAACGAATTATTGCTGAATTAATGTATTGAAGATTCATATTAAAGATTATTCAAAGCTAATAATTTTATTCAGCCAGTAAATATATTGTTGTAAGAAAATCGTACTTTTTGTAAAAAAATAAAATTTCTTAGTACTCCACATTAAATATAATGAATCAATTTTAAATGATCCACGTCGATAAATTCGTCAGGCTTTTATATATAAATTATTGATTTTTAGTACTATTTTAATATCCAAAGTTAGTCCTGTTTCTTAATTATTCTCTGCAATTAAAGGTTTCCTTAAACAGATCAAATCCCTTTAGATTATTCTTTTTATCAATAATACCCGATTGAAAAAATATTGTTATGGTCTTTTGATTAGAATTAATGCAATAAATTATTCCTTCGAGCCTTTGATCCTTCACGAAGGTTATATAATTGCAGCTTTTAACTTTACGGCCAGCAATGCTAGCATCTTCTATCGATGCAAATTCAATTCCCGGATTCCGGTATATATTTGCTGATTTCATACTTTTTTGATGAATTTCGATCATTTTTACAGGGTCTTCAATTTTATTTACCCATGTTACAGTAATAAGTCCCGTTGAATGATTGCCAGATCTTTCGGCAGAAAAGTAATAGGCCTTATCTCCGATAGAATCGTTTGCAATTATTTTCCAACTCTCTGAAATTGAAAATGATATTCCATCTCTTAGGTAGGTAAAGTCTTTATCTTTTGCTGCAGCCATTTGGCCAATTAACAATAGAAATAAGATTGTCTTCGCTTTTCTTAAAAATATATCTGAGATCATACATTTACCAATTTAATAATATCCAGATGGAATAATAACTCATTTGGAAGCGTGAACTTATTAATAAATAATTTGATTTTACTATGGTCAAGTAATTATAAGCCCGGTTGAATACTTAAATTCACCGGGCCTATGGTATTTTAGGATTGAATAAACAATAACTATGATCTACCTTTAAGAGATATTTAAATTATTGATTATTAATCGGATAATAACTAATTGATACTTTATTCTTATTCAACTGCCTTTAAATGTTCCTTGTTGTTTTCAATAATTTTCCGGTACCACCACTCAGGATAAAATGGTTGGAGAGGTGATACAGGTAGTTTTCCTGCCTCATTTCTTTCAAATTGGCCGTTTTTCTCTTTCATTATATTTCCGTCCTTATATTTTATCAGCAAGTAGTGACCAAGATCTTTCCATCTTTTTACGGTATTATCAACCTGATTAACTGAATATTCCGTTAAAAATTGACAAGCCATCTCCTTTTCCCCTTTATTCCATAAGGTTAAGGCACCCTGATCGATAAGAGGCATGTAGCAAAAAAACTTATTTTCAAGTTGTGATTGAACCTTTTGAAGATCTATGATTATGTCACTATACCTAGAATAACAAAAATTCGAGACCTGATTGAAAGTCCAGAAAGCAGAATTATCGGACCATGTAAGCATATCGCCGTCACCGACTTTTAAGGATAAAGGAACTTGCTTTATTCCACAATATATTGGCATATAACAGGTTAAATAGGTATCATCAACTCCGAACCACATAATTCCACCGATAGGATTTGGGAGGTAGGACCGACACTGAGCAATAAAAGAGAATCCGGTTTGCTGTGTTGAAATGGCCCTTTCATGAACATACTTAACCGAGTCTACCTTCCATTCCATGGGACGCCAACGATAAGGAGCTCTAAATGGCCCCCCGCCTAAATCTTTGGTCATATCAAGTGCAGTTCCTTCATAATGGTCCCGCATTAAATTCATCACATCTTTTAGCGAGAGCAAAGAATCTGGTTTAATCCATAAAGGCATCCGGTTCGTCGCATATTTGTTTTCATCATAGGTCACCTTTCCCAAGACGTAATTTTCATACTGCTTCATCTGTTTGTTGATCTTATTGAAGCCAGACCAGATCCGGGCTTCGCAAAAACGAGCTCCGCCGAATGTCACCGGAGCATAGGTATCTGAGAAGCTAAAATCATTATTCTTCCCTTCAAACCACCCTTTCTCCCGGGCAAATGAGATAACATCCGTCGAATACAGACAATTTTTGGGATCATTTAATGGAAATCGGGTGATTCTGGCCTGATTAGCATGCCCCGAAATATACCCGTCCGGTACCCGCATAGCAACCCAAACCGCTCCTTTTTGTCCTTCACCTTTTCCAATCATCTCAAGTATCCAAACTTCATTAGGATCTCCGATTGAAAAAGATTCTCCTTCTGATGCATATCCGTAGTTCTTAACCAGATCCGTCATAATAGTAATCGCTTCACGGGCATTTCTTGAGCGCTGCAAGGCAATATATATTAAGCTACCATAATCCACAATCGCCTCTTTTTGTTCCTGAAGTTCCTTTCTCCCGCCATAGGTTGTCTCGCCAATAGCAACCTGATTTTCATTCATATTACCAGTCACCTGATAGGTGTGCCTGGCCTGAGGAATCTTTCCCATAAATTTGCCGGTATCCCATTCATAAATATCCAGTTGCGCGCCTTCAGGATAATCAGCAGCAGGCCAATAGTAGAGCTCACCATAAAGGGTGTGAGAATCTGCTGCATAAGTTATCATAGCAGAGCCATCTTTCGTTGCACCCTTTGATATCAGGAAATTAGTACAGGCTTTTACTGGAAAAATCTGTAAGAGAACCAGAATTAGGAATAGAATTAATCTTTTTACTTTATACATTGTAAATTGTATTATTACCGTTTGGACAAAAATAGAAAAATACTTGATGGTATAAATTTTAAAACCATTCGATTACTTCTTTTTTTAATGAGTTTTGTCAGTTATTCTAAACGTGATAAATTATGCCACCTATGTGGTCCCGGCTAGCTCCGGTTACCGAACTAAGTACATTTATCTTGCCTTTTGAAGCGAGTACTCCAAGAAATGCAAAAATTAAGGCTTCTTTGAAATCAATTAGTTGCTGATCAGGGAGTATGATCTTACATAAAGTTTTAGACCTTAAATTACTGATAAGAAACCTGTTATTAGCACCACCACCTGTTATCAGTAATTTCCCGGGAGATTGAGTTGCACTAGAAATCTGAACTGCAATATGTTCATAGATGGTAGCTGCCTGATCTTCAATTGAGATGTTAGCCTTGGTTAATAATGGAAATATCTGATTATCAGACCATTCTCTTCCTAGTGATTTTGGAGGCACTTGCAAATAGTAATCCAGATTATTTAATCTTCTGAGTAGTGGTTCATTAACAGTTCCAGATGCGCCAAGTAGGCCATCTTTATCATATGGTCTCCCATTTTGTTGAGCCAATTCGTTAAGAATAATATTGGCAGGACATATGTCGAAAGCCAGTCGGGTGTTCTCTTTTTCGAATGAAATATTGGCAAACCCCCCAATGTTCAGGCAATAATCGAATTCTCTGAAGAGAAATTGATCACCAACCGGCACAAGCGGGGCACCTTTTCCTCCAAGAGAAACATCGAAGTTCCTGAAATTGCTGATAGTGGATATTCCAGTGATAGCTGCAATTGAGGCTCCATTACCAAGCTGGAAAGTTAATTTCTTATTGGGTTGATGAAAAATTGTATGTCCATGAGAAGCAATCAGTTGGGGGATTTCTTTCCCGCGTAAAAACTCCTGGATAAGTTTTCCAATATAATTACCATATTCGTTATGGAGCAGAAGAAATTCATATGCAGCCAGTAAGTGTGCATTCCTAAGTTTTTCAATCCACAGGTTTGAATAGCTGACAGTTTGAGCATCAATTATTTCAAATTTCCAGTTAATTCCGGATTCTGAGAATCTACAAAGTGAGATATCAATTCCATCAAGAGAGGTACCCGACATGATACCAATTGCTAGAGTGCTCATTTATATATTATTGCCTTATATTCTGAACGATTTTCTTTATTGTCAGTAACAACTAATCTAAGCAAATGGGATTTACCCATTTGCATTCTTTTCTGATCAAAACTGTGAGTCAGTGTTCCAGTTTTTTCATCATACTCAAATAGCACCCACTTTCCATCAATCTCTCCCCTGTAGGATTTAATTCCGGATAGGTCATCCGCTATATGAAATTGCACTTGTTTGGGATCAGTTAGCATCTTTTTATCTTTAATGCTCAACGGTGAAATTATGGGAGGTATGTTATCTATAGCCACTGAGAAACTTCCCAAAAGGTAAGTTTCTACAGTAACCCATCCTTTGGAGTAATTACCACCGATTGCGGTTTTTTTCCCCTTAGAAGGGTCAACCACAACAATTAATGCCTTATCCGTTAAATTATTGGGGAGATTAGTGCATTTTATTGACAGGATATAGGGGATGTGCAAGGGGACAAATTTATTGTGCACCAGATGAAGTTCGGAATAACAACCTAAAGGTTTAGGTGCTGATTTGTAAATGAATTTTAAATTATCGTATAAAGCTCCTTTGGGAATTTGAATTCTGATTTTATCGTTTTCGAATTCATTCTTCTGGTCATAGAAGAACTCTTTTGTGAAGAGCTTACTCTTTATCGGTAGCGGTGATTCCACAGTAACAGATCTAAATTTCAAAACAGCCTTATTTTTAAAGGCATCGGAAACAACAATTTCGAAATCATGTCCCTTTCTGTCATTAAAATTTAAAATTCCGTTGTTTTTCGCTGGATAGTAAATACTCAAATAATTTCCGGGCAGCTTGAATAAACGTTCAATCCATCGGTTAGAGAGAAGGTGCTCTTCGTAATCCGCCTGAGCATTAGCGTAGCGGGCATCTGCGAGCGAGAAATTGTCCATTTTAAATCCAAAGATTTCCTGGCCATCGCAAAACATGGTTGCAGAATAAATGCCACATTTTAAACCTGTTCCATTAAAATAATCTTCAGCCTGAATTCCAAAACCTATTTTGCCATAAACTTGGATTGGGGCATTATTCTTTAATCGGTATCCGCGCGGGACACTCACCGCTTCAAATCTTTTTTTGACCCGATACTGACCAATATTACTGGTTTCACTCAATGGGTAAACATACAGTGCAATTATTTTAGGGGCACTGTTGTCTTTTATCCCCAAATGATTAAATATAGGGTTAAAAGCTCTTTCAGATTTGGTATCTCTGATTTCGAAATGAAGATGAGGCCCGCCTGAACTCCCTGAATTTCCAGACCATGCTATGATTTCCCCTTTTTTAAAAATAAATTTCTCAGATGAAATGGTTAGATTTATCTGGAAACTTTCGCGATCGTATTGTTTTTCATTAAGGTACTCCTGTATTTTAGGATGAAATTTCAGCAGGTGGCCATAAACGGATGTAGTTCCATCGGGATGATTCATATACAATGCATTACCATATCCAGTAGGTGATATTCCAATTCTTGATATATAACCATTTTTTACTGCATAAACGGGTATTCCGGTTTTGCCCTGAGTCCGGAAGTCGAGACCTGAATGGAAATGGGATGGTCTTAATTCTCCAAAATTTCCCGCAAAAAAGTAAGGAGGTTTAATTGGACTTATAAATGATTCATTATCATGGCTATTTTGGGCATATAGTTTAATAATCGAAAAAATAACCAGTACTATAATTGATAAGAAAACTCGCATTGTGGGCCATTTTCAAAGAAATCGCTAAAATAGTAAACTTTTAAATGCTGTAAGATACAAATTAATGACAAGGATGGGTTTACAATATGATTTAAATATTAACTTTGTCTCTGTAAACGATTAAGTATGACAGAGCGTGAAACTGCTTTATTGAGAGAGTTTAAAGGGAAGCTCGATAAGCTGATCGAACTTTATTTGCGGATTAAGAGAGAAAAACAGCTTTTAATAGAAGGACAATCGCAATTAAAGGAACAGATCAGAATACTATCTGTTAAAAATGAGGAGCTTATCAAAAAAAGTGAAGATCTGAAGTTTGCAAAATCGTTACTTGGTTCCGATGATGATTCGCATGGGGCCAAATTAAAACTGAACAGAATCGTGCGGGAAATTGACAATTGTATTGCGCTGTTAAATAAATGATAGACAATGCTATGGATGATAAACTTTCGATAAATATCAATATAGCTGACCGTTTATACCCTTTAAGGGTTGATCGCCTTGATGAGGAGGGTATTCGGAAGGCAGCGAAAATTATCAACGAAAAGGTGGCTCAATATAAGCAAAAGTATGCTTCAAAGGATTTACAGGATTGTCTGGCAATGGCAACATTACAGTTTGTAATTCAGAAGTTTGAGGCTGAAAAACGTATGGATAATTCGCCTTTGGTCGATGAATTGGAAGTGATGAATGATTTTCTTTCTGAGTTTTTTGAAAAGGAAAATTAGTTTTTGAATTCGAGATAGACCCGCATTTTAAATTTTACGTGGTTCAGGATATCCTGATCTATGCTTAATTTAAGTATGCGGTATTTTTTTTATTAAACCTTTAATTATATTTTACACATGGAAATAATTATCACAGGTATAATAACCCTTATAATAGGAGGTACAGCGTCCTATTTTATTTGGGATATGATACTGAAAAAGACCAAGCAGAAATTGCTTGCCGATGCAGAGATACAGGCTGAAATGCTCAAGGAGAAAAAGATGCTTCAGTCAAGAGAGAAATTTATACAACTTAAATCGGAGCATGAAAGTTATATTAATGAGCGAAATCTCCGGATTGCCAGCGCTGAGAATAAGCTGAAACAAAAAGAGACTATTTATCTGCAGCGTAAAGAAGAGTTGCAACATAGCATTAAGGAACTGGAATTATCAGAACGCGAAATTGACACTATTCGGGAGAACCTGAATATCCAACTTGAATTGGTCGAGCAAAAAGAGGAAGAGATGCTTAAAATCCGCAAACAGCAAATTCAGCAACTCGAAGCATTGTCAGGAATTTCTGCTGACGAGGCAAAATCGCAACTTATTGATTCATTAAAAAATGAAGCAAAAACAGAAGCGATGTCCTTCATTCAGGAGATCATGGATGAGGCCAAAATGAATGCCAATAAAGAGGCAAAAAAGATTATCGTCAAATCCATTCAGCGTGTGGCTTCTGAAACTGCAATTGAAAATTCAGTAACTGTATTTCATATTGAAAGTGATGAAATAAAGGGACGGATTATTGGACGAGAAGGAAGAAATATCCGGGCACTGGAAGCTGCAACCGGAGTCGAAATTATTGTGGATGACACGCCTGAGGCGATTGTTCTTTCAGCATTTGACCCAGTGAGGCGCGAAATTGCCAGACTTGCACTTCACCAACTCGTTACTGACGGACGAATACATCCGGCACGAATCGAAGAGGTTGTCAACAAGGTTAAAAAGCAAGTCGAGGAGGAAATCATTGAAACAGGTAAGCGAACAACCATTGACCTTGGAGTACATGGGTTGCATCCTGAATTGATTCGTATGATAGGGAAAATGAAATATCGTTCATCTTACGGACAAAATTTACTGCAACATTCGCGTGAAACTGCCAACCTTTGTGCAATTATGGCTGCAGAGCTTGGACTTAATCCAAAACGAGCCAAACGTGCCGGACTTTTGCATGATATTGGTAAAGTGCCCGATGATGAACCGGAATTACCACATGCAATCCTTGGGATGAAACTCGCAGAAAAATTCAAGGAGAAACCGGATATTTGCAATGCCATCGGTTCTCATCATGATGAAGTTGAGATGGAAACCCTTATCGCACCCATCGTGCAGGCCTGTGATGCGATTTCAGGGGCCCGACCTGGTGCCAGACGTGAAGCAGTTGAATCTTATATTAAAAGATTGAATGATCTGGAGAATATGGCTCTTTCATATCCCGGCGTCACAAAAACTTATGCCATTCAGGCAGGCAGAGAACTTAGGGTTATTGTTGGAAGCGATAAGATGACCGATGTTGAGGCAGAAAACCTCTCTTATGACATTGCTAAGAAAATTCAGGATGAGATGACCTATCCGGGACAGGTTAAGATTACCGTAATCCGTGAAACACGCGCTGTTAGTTATGCCAAGTAGATAAATCTGACTAATATTTATTCGTTTTAGAGGAGCAATTTGCTCCTCTTTTCGATTCAGTACCTTCGTAATATTTCGATCAATTTATTTACAATCAGTAATTTACCATTATCTCCATTTATTTCATAACACTGTTTGAGGTGACTAAGAAGTATCTTTATGACAG